>JAABUH010000640.1_pt1 | contig 47201 bp, 60 predicted proteins | sample 5559121 | NCBI WGS metagenome assembly JAABUH01 (sample SAMN10711871, study PRJNA513364) | rock metagenome | isolation source: Antarctica rocks | place: Antarctica: Victoria Land, Battleship Promontory nord | collected 2015-12-28
GTCGTGGGCGTCATCCTCTGGTCCAGGAAGACAACGCAAGCGTCCATAACAACGAGTACTGCGACATTACCCGAGCGGAGCTAGGTTTGCAACGCTTCCCGCATCCTCCCTCCAGTCCGGACCTTAATCCGATTGAGAACGCGTGGTTTGAGCTGCAGAGCAGACTGGCGGACATGCAGCCTCGATCGCGCAAGTCTGATGACTTCTGGGTTTGCTGTGGCAGAGCATGGGACGATATTCCGATGGATTACATCAACAAGCTGGTCGAGGGGATGCCAAGACGCCGGGAGGCTGTTCAGAGGCGTGATGGGTGGCCTCCAAAGTACTAGTTGATTGTGTGCGTTGATTGAAGTGCTCAGATTCTTTCTAGCATGCGTATATAGCTTTATATGAGGAATGCAAGACATAGGGTGACCAGGATGAAAGAGAAGAATGGGGTGCCACATCGGGATCTCGGCGTTTCAAGGAAATTATTTACCGTATCGAAAGAAGAAGTTCCAATAGTAAATTTGACACGTGGGGATTGGGTCTTGACGTCACGAAATCAAACGCGCCTGGCGATACAGCACCGCCTAAGCATCCTTCCTTTCACTCTACTGTGCGATTCACCGGTCATCCCCATCTCACGACCGGCTGAGCTCAACTTCTTAGCCCCCGACACATTGACGGTCCGATCTTTATTTCCCTTTCTCTTTCGACACCTCAATCCGGAAAAGTGATCTCATCAGAATGCAACCCTATCCGGATCCATACGGTCGAGGTCAGTATCAGGACCAGGCATACGCGTCTCAACCTTCATTCACCCAATCTCACGGAGATGACCCAGATCGATACAACGATGGTTCCAACCCTTACAACGATGACCATCGATATTCTACCTATCCTACCGAGCCATCAGGTGGGAATTATCAGGCGAATCCCAGTACCGAGAAGATAGTCGACGATGGAGCCTATGGACAGAGCACAGAACGAGCCCAACCAGGACGATCGGGTCTGAGGCCACCGCCACGATCATTCGCGGAAATGGGGCCACCACCGAGGAGTACGGGTATATTGAGGATGTGGAGGAAGGATGAGCGAGGTCAACAATGGTTTAGAGTGGGTCAACTCCTGGAAGCTGTGACTGACTGCGAAGGGTGGCGGTTTCCGGTCATGTTTACGGATCTGCTGTAGCTGTACGACCATTTCAGTGCTCATGGCCGTCAGCATTATTCTCGCCATATTACTGGTGAGTCAGAAATGGTTGATATCACGCTAAAAGGCAGTATGTCCGACCGCCAAATGTCGCGCTTCAAAGCGTCAACCTCGGCACCTCGCCTGTCAATTTGACCTCTTCTGGGCTTACTGTCAGCTTCTCTCTGGGTATCAAGTAAGTGGTCACGATCGAGTGAGCTGATGATTAGCGTCGCGAATCCGAATTGGTTCAGCGTCAATTTCAAGGAGATACAAGCTACGGCTAGATACCCTGGGAACAACACAAACACGTTCGGGGGTGGGACCTTGTTCAACGTTGACTTTGGTGGATACACCGAGTCGTCCTTCCAGTTCCCTTTCACCCTCAAGTGAGCCTAGACCACTAGATTCCGGGCTGACGGCAGCTATACCACTGCGCTGGATCCGAACAAGGTCATTCTCGACGATTTGATCAGTGAGCTTAACGTCGGAGAACGCCAGCTGATCACAGGCAAATGCGGAGTGAACGGCGGAACCAAATCGGATATCACCATAGACTACGACCTATTCTTGAGGTTGCAGGTAAGGTCTCTCACCGCAAATGTCAGCTAATGTCAGGTACTCGGAGTCACCGTTCGGCCAACGATCAGTAGCAGTGCGAGTTTCCCATGCCCGATCAGCGCGAGTGATCTCGAGGTGAATGATCACGGGATTCTGGCAAGACATAAGATTCACTGATATATCGCAGGGTATCACCGGTAGCAGCGGTTTGTAGGGGTTTCTCGATGCATTCCTTGTATACTCGGCCCGATTGCAAAGACAGTATCTAACGCGAGAGCAAAAGATTGTCGCCCGGTCACCGGCCGGTCCGGTATTGCGGCCCGGAATTAGGGCCTCTTTTGCGGCTTATTAAACCTTTTCCTCGTCTCTTGTGTCCGAGGAGTTCATCATATATCACATCGATCTCCATACTCTTTTCAAAGTCAGCGTCAGCTATGCCCACTACGAACGGTACTGCCAACGGCCATGCCAGCTCCCGGGTGCTCAAGCCTGGAGTCTGGGCGCCGATCCCGACATTCTTCCATGACAACGAAGACCTCGGTGAGTGAGGACGATCTCGACGACGCTAAAGTCCATAGACATTGCCACTTTCAAATCCCATGTCGCTCGTCTCGCCAAGGCCGGTATGCAGCCAGTCGTCTGTGGATCCATGGGGGAGGCCTTCCACTTGAGCCACGAGGAGCGAGTTAGCCTTTTCACAGCGGCGAGGGAGGCTCTGGACGAGGCTGGATTACACGGAACAATCTTGATGGCCGGAACGTGAGTTTGATTCATTGCTTCTGAGCTGATCAATAGTGGCGGCAACTCGACCCGAGCCACCATTGCACTCTCCAAGGCGGCCGCGGAGGCAGGAGCTGATATTGTCCTCGTCATCACTCCCGGATACTTCGCTGGAGCCATCAACAAGCCCGCTATCAAGCAGTTCTTCCTCGACGTCCAGGCAGCGAGTCCCATTCCTGTCAAGCTGTACAACTACCCCGGCGCTGCTGGCGGTATCGATCTCGATTCCGACCTTATTGAGGAGATCGCCAAGGAGGGACCTAACACATGTGGCGTCAAGCTCACTTGTGGAGCTGTTGGCAAGCTCACCCGAATCACCGCCGCTACCGCCATCCCCTCTTTCACAACTGACTACCCTCGCAAATCTTCCGGCGTTGCACCACAATGGCTTACTCTCGGTGGCTTTGCCGATTTCCTCCTCCCCACCGTCATCGGTTCTCGAGCTGGTGGTGCCATCATGGGCCTGGGCAACATCTACCCCAACGCTCTTGCCCGTCTCATGGAGCTTGCCTTGTCCATCGCAAACTCCAGCAGCACTAACCCTGGTGACTTGGCCAAAGCTCTTCAGCTTCAAGACCTCGCTTCGTCTGCCGACGCCTCGTTCTCCCGGGCCGGGATCGCCGGGACGAAGTGGTTCCTTCACAAGCATCACGGATACCCCAACCATAAGGTCAGGCGACCTCTTCTCGAGTTTGACGATTCTCGAGGTGCCGCGTTGGAGAAGGAAGAGGGTGTTGCCAAGTTCTGGGAGATCGAGAAGGCGCTGGCGGAGGGGAAGTGAGTTTATTGATCTTTTGTATGGCATAACGGGTAGCTTGGGTTCTCATGGTAAATGATGATGCTGCGGTACTTCCCAGCTTCCCAGCAATCTCACGCATCGCCACTGACTAATCTTGCATCTATTCCCCATGTACTGATCTCATCGTCTATCTTCGATCTCTGACACCTCTTCGCAACAGCCATAAATGGATTCTGTTGGACTATGATAACTCCGCTCCCTCTTCAAATGCTTCATCCGTGATAGGGGAACGAAGTCTGTGCTGAGATGGTCGGCGTCAACGGTCGGCGCTGGCTCGCGAGTGCTTCCCCTCTGATCCAGCTCGTCAGCGCGTATCGACTAGACACGATTTCTGAAAACTACTCACCTTCGGTCGTACCGCCGGAGCATCATCGAGTTCACTCATCATCAATCGCCCGACATCGGTTCCAGCACTGAGGCTGACAGGTCGCGAATGGTTAGGACTCGGGATGGGTCGAGGGGATTCAAACTTTGGATAAGGCACCCGAGCGACTGCAGTCTTCGAGCTCGATGCCGGTACTGAGGTGGTTGTAGCAACCCCAATAACCGAGTCGCGTAGATCGGCACGATCCTGTGTCCATCCCGTCCCCTCGATATGCTCCGCCTCGGTGAATGATTCTGAAGGCCTCCCGCAAGAGTCCGGTTGCCGTATGAAGGAAGTCTCAACCGCCGTCGAAGGACGATCTTCTTGTATCCTCTGTCGCTGTGTCCAGCAGGCACTGAGGAAATCGAGTATGGCGTTGTCTGTGAGGTCGGACTGGATGAGATGGCGAAGTGGAAGGTAAAGTATATGACGACATGATTTGCGTCTTAGTTGACGGTTCGGCCACCGAGGTGGCATCGAAAACTGGGGTAATAAAGGTAGGTAGTGATCCTTGAAGCGAATTCGATCCTTCCTGTACTTAGTAACGTCGACGACGTGCCGCTGACATATTGATCTGCCGAAGGACGCCGGAACATGACCGACCTCGTCACACTAGAGTGTGATGTCCGGGGAACATGGTCAATATCAGAATTTCGGCCACCAAGCGGTGCCTGCGACCAAATCAACGATATGATCAATAGAGCTGAGGATGGATGAAAATAATATAGTCCGCGGCAATCGATTTCATCACTTCAGTCGGACGGGAAGCATACGGACTCAAAAACCAAAGACCCGGGGACCACGATACGGAATCGGAACGGAGGCGGAAAGCGCGTTCATAACCGGAAGCGAAAGACGAGGTCACCAGATGCGAGGCGAGGCGATCGGGAAGCGATTCAAGGGAGGCTCAGGAGTTTTTGGAGGGGAAAAAGTCAGGCATTGCTGATGATACGAAGCGGCTTGGGTTGGATAAACGAGTGGAGCGAAAAGTTACAGGCGATTTCGAACGGGAAAAGGGATCGGAAGTTGATTGGATGGGGTCGCTGCAAATCATATCAGCAAAGAATGACGAGCTATGTAACCTACGTAGAGCCTAGTACTGTCCACCGCCGCCATATCCGCCTTGACCACCACCTGTGTAAAGTATATCAGTAATCTGGATGGTTTGTGCTAATATCGAAAGCACCGCCATAGCCAACAGAAGCACCGCCGTAGCCGCCCGAAGCACCATTGTGACCACCAGACGCACCGCCGTAGCCACCAGAAGCACCGCCGTGACCACCTTGGCCACCACCATAACCTGAGCATGTCGACCAATTTGTGAAAAAGAAGCGATCACCAGACCAAAACAAGACACGACATGCACCAGCAGCGGGCGACGGGAAGGAACGGAACAAGATCGGTGGCAGGGAACGGTAGCCAGAGCAGGTCACGCGATCATCCCGAGAGCACAGCAAGCGAGCACAAGAGGAGTCGACAACCGATCAGAAACCCATAGCCTGAACGGATGGCGAGGATGAGAAGCTTACCGCCTTGCTCGCCTCCATAACCGCCGCCACCACTTTGGCCGCCTCCGTCTGCGGTCCTGTCAGCGAATCCTTTGGTGGAAGAAAACTTAAACTCACAACCACCGGCACCACCGCCGTAGCCTCCTTGTCCGCCACCATAACCACCTTGTCCACCGCTGCTGTAGCCGCTCTGACCGCCACCGCCATAGCCACTTTGTCCACCACCTCCATATCCACCTTGTCCACCACCGCTGTATCCTCCTTGAGCCCCACCGCCATAGCCCCCTTGACCTCCGCCGTAGCCACCACCACCACCACCACCGCCGTCTATGTCATCATCAGTATGAACGTGGTCAGACACCTAGACATACAACCGGAACCGTAACCACCACCACCATACCCACCGCCGCCTCCTTGAGGCTTAGAGTTCGCCATGTTGACCTAAAACATCAGTCAGGTGCCGCTCGCTCCCCACTTACCCTGACGCGACGGCCATCGAGGTCCTGGTCGTTCATGGCGTTGACCGCGGCGTCCGCCTCGGGAGCTGATCCATACGTCTGAGCCAGTAAGCTTGGAACATTTCAAAACGGGAACTACACACAACGAAACCGAATCCTCGGGAGCGACCAGTCTCCCGGTCCTTCATCACGATACACTTGAGAAGATATTTCAGCTGGATACTGTAAGGCAATCGACACAACTGACGTCGGTGACATTTCCGTAGGCTGAAAAGGCCTATTGCAAGCACGCCAGAGGTATATGAGAGGGAGGATGAGAGAGCCGGGAGAAGCGGGACGAAGCGCAGGTGAATGATCGCGATAGCGGTTTTACACATGAGCGAGAACAACAGCTGAACACAAGAGACAAGCGGACCTGGTGCAGAACATCGTCCGTAGTATTCCACGAGAGGTTACCTGTGAGGAGCGACACTTGGGTCAGACGGAGCACAAGAAAGCACGGACGGATCAAAGCAGGAGCAGCATATTATGCATCGTCCGAGAATGCTGCTACAGGGCAAATCCTCGAACGAAATGTTGTCGCTTCTCCGGACAGATACGTCAGGTAAGGCCAACGTACCGACGTAAACTTTTGCTGCAGCCATCTTGGTAATCGATGTGAGTAAGATGATATTGAAGGTTGATGTGAGGTAACAAAGCGGAAAGTGAAAGGAAGCCAGCTCTGGGGAAGGAGGACGTCCAAAATTACCGGGATTTGGTTTACAAGAAAGGATGTGGCATGACGTCATACCACGTTTTTCTATATTCTTCACTCCCCGTTTGCCACCGACGTGTCTCGAGTCTTAGAGCATCTCAGGAGACGACCATTCTCACCTTCAATGTCAAGAGCCGGGCCATCGAGCATCTCCCCAGGTAGTATCCTCGAGCTTCGAGCTCTCACAGCTGAGCATGTCGATCGTTTCGCAAAGGAAGGCAGGTCACCAATCAAGGGTCAAGGTCGACGACTCGCTCAGCTCGAGAAGGTTGGTTTACTGTGAATTGAGCAGTCGCTAGCGGTGCACTGACATGGCCATCGCAGTCACCCAAAGACCCATTCGATCGGACCTCTCCAGGCTTGATCAAAAGACTAGCCGCTGAGGCTCGTACCGATGCAAAGCGTCGACATTTCCAGGATGAAGGCGGACCCAGTGAGGAGCAAAGGAGGGAGATCTTGAGGGTCAAGGCGGAGAAGTACGAGGCGATGAGAAGGGGAGACTACTCGGCGCTTACAGATAAGGAGCTGGCGGAATCGGTTATCGATGTGCGTATCCCACCCTGACCCTTCATCACCGCTAATGTCAACAGTTTGAGCGGAAACGGGAAGAAGACGGATGGTCACATCACTCCTCCGATGTGGACGAGTCAGTACTCCCCCCTAGACCGCTATTGCACGACGAGGTGAGTGTGCTAAGCATCTGGCGAAGCTTGAGCTAAAATTTATCCATTCCAGGAAGGCGACTTGGATGATCTAGCGAGAGTGGAATACGTAGATGAGATGGGAAGAACGCGTACCGGTACTCGCAAGGAGGCAAGGGACGCAGAAATGGCGAGGAGGAAAACAGAACCAAAGCCAGAGCAGCCGGTAGGCGGATCATCGTACGCTGAGGTTATGTGGGTCTTTTCCCGAGATTGAGGACCATGCTCACGAGTTGCATTCAGGCAGTCCAACGTCATTCGTGAGTGAAGGAAGCGTCTCGAATACATTTGAACCTGCTGACAACATCTCAGACGGCGATCAGTCGTTCTTCCCAGTCTATGAACCCGATCCAGAGGCGATCAGGGCAAAGTATCGAGCTGCAGAGGAGGAAGCACGCGCTCACCACTACGATTCGACGAAAGAAGGTACGATCCGCACCTTGCCTGTAACCTTGTCTGATGAGCCGGTTTAGTGCGAGCGAAAGGAGCCGGGCAATACCAGTTCTCCCTTGATGAGGAAAAACGAGCAGAACAGATGGCCTCGCTGGATGCGCAACGAACTGAGACAGAACGAGCTCGAGACGAGGCGGGGAAACGTGGTGGCTTGAGTTTGGCGCAAGAGGCGAAGAAGCGAAAGATAGACGAGAGGAAGGCTTTGATCGAAGCGAAGCGGGTCAAGCTGCTCGGCGGGGAGGAAGAGGTGGAACGGCTGAGAGCGGAGAAGAGAGCGTTTGAAACGGATAAGTTCCTACAAGGCCTGGGGGAGGAGCTGGTCAAGAGCGAGGAAGCTTGAGGCACGTCAATAATATACCTTGCATTGCCCCATATCACATGCATTCCGGTTACGCAGCTTTTCCCGCATCAGTCGCAGGGATGGGGAAGGTAGAACCGGTTATGCGTTGTTATCGGCCATAACTCAGAGACGTTTAGATCCGATACGGACCGGTAACTTCTTGACTTGTCGGCAATATAGTGTGGCACTTGACGGTTCGAGTCCGCTTGTTACTCGTTCTTAGGCTACAATTCTTCCATTAACGACAGCTTGAACAGATTGAGCATAGCTTCGCGTCGGTCGAGATCTAGCTTAGATAGGTGTATAACTGGCCTCTGCCGCCTACAGCATGCGTGTCGATCGTTGCGATTTCTCTGGTTATAAGGTCTACCCTTCTCGGGGGAAGACCTATGTCCGAGGGGACTCTAAGGTATGTTAGCTCCATTCTTAGATCTCGGATGGAGTCTAATGCCTGATCTAGTCTTTCCGATTCCTCAACTCGAAGAATGAGTCCCTCTTCTTGCAACGGAAGAACCCGAGAAAGATCGCTTGGACCCAGGTGTACCGAAGGTCAGCAGAGGCAAGGCTGTTCGGCGTCTTTGCTGATTCAATGGCTTCCTCTTCCTCTTCATGTGGCATCGACCTTGTTAATCTCTCGTATCAATCATAATGGTGATCCAGAATGCACAAGAAGGGTATCACCGAGGAGGTTGCGAAGAAGCGGAGCAGGAAGAACGTGAAGGTTCAGGTGAGCCCATGGCGTCCTTGCAACGCTATCCTATGTCTTGCTTTCAAGAGCTGGCTGATGGATGACCCCAGCGTGGAGTCGTCGGTGCCGATCTTGCTTCCATTCTCGCCAAACGAACCGCCAAGCCCGAGGTCCGCGCAGCTGCCCGCCAGGCTGCCATTACCAAGGCCAAGACGGAGAAGCGAGAGAAGGAGGCGACTAAATCAAAGCCACAGACTGGTGGTGCCGCCAACGCACCGAAGGTCTCGAAGCAAAGCATGAAGGGTGGTGCTGGCAAGGGTGGTCGCTGAGCTGGTCGAGGGCAATGTGCTACGTACCACACCGATTCCAGAAACTGAGATGTACGGCTTCAAAAACCGCATATGTGGGACAATGGTTTGGCGAGCAAAGAGAGGTGCATCGCTCATCACATCCCCATCGACTGTGACTGTTGATAGCTATCCGATCCGTCTGCGCTTCGGCTCGGACTCTCTATTTTTTCCTATCTGAATCCCTTCCTGACCCTTCGCAAATGGCCTGCTCTTCTTCTCCCTACTCGCGAACTTCTTTCGCTTCTTCTCAATCGCCTTCTTCACCGCCGTCTTGCCTCCCTTCTGTTGCAGAGCGTCGAATCGAGACTTGAGCAGCAAGTCTCGTTTTTCTCCTGGATAATTTATCAATTCGAGAAACGAGTCAAGACCACTTTCGGACTCACCCTTCTTCATGAACCATGCGCCCTTGCCTTGCTTTTGCTTCTCCCTCTCTTCTCGTTTCACACCAGAGAGCACCTCCCGATCCCTTGCCTCCCGCTCTGTCCTTTCAAGTCTCGTTCGCAATCGTCCCAGCTCACCCTCCAGTCGCCCTCTCTCAACTGTGCGTACTGGCTTCTCTGCCCATGAACAGGTTCGCTCAGCCTTTGCAGCAATTGCAACGGCAGTCTTGAGAGCCTTGAGCTCGGTGCGGAGCAGGTCGGGCAGGAAGTCGTAAGACTTGGTGTGGAGATGAGGGTTGACCTGGCCAGCGGACACGGAGGAAAATCGAGGATCCCTTCGTTCCTGTTGGGACTCAGGTTGAGTAAAGGATTGATTCAATGCTGGACGGACTGACAGGCTTTGGTACATCAACGACCCGTCTCATGCGACTGACCTGCTTCTTCGTGCTGATTGCGGTAGGACTGCGAACGATCAGTATACTTGCCGATAAGCGAAGTCTTAGGACTGACGCATGTTTGCTCTCTCTCCTCAAGCTCTCTGATTCCTCGGCTTCCCGTTCCTCTTGCTCGGTGGATAGCTCAACCTCGTCCCTGATATCGACCGCCTTGCCCTTCCGCCTTTGCATGTCGGCGAGCTTCGCCTTGATCTCGGCGACTCGCTGTTCTCTCATCTTTGAAGGACCAGATTCCGAAGATGAGGCATCGGATGAGGAAGTGCTGTCAGAGCGATGGTGAAGGGATTGTTGGGCTTTCATGAGCGTAGAAAAGGGTAATGAGGTAAGATCTATAGTGAAAATTCGTATGAGCTTGAATGACAATGACAATGAAGGCGATGCGCACCATCTTGCAGTCGACGCTGCATACAAGAGGGTGTTCAGCGAGATCTGGTGAAACAGAGGTGAAGCTCACCAGTTGGGCTTCTTCCGGATTGACTGCTCCAGGCGTACTCATCTCCACATCGTCCTCGTCGCTGTCTGTGCTGTCGACGTCTTCCTCGTCCCACTCGTCAGGTTGCCAAGTTGCGACACCCGGACCACCATCAATATCCTGTGCATGGTCTCCGTCTGAGGGATCGACTTCATCGCCGACAGTCCTCATCTGCAAATCGGTTGGCGAATTCATCCTCCTCGGAATCGGTCTCGAGAACATCATCGTCCGGCGAGGAGAGGCGCGGCTTGGGTTCTCGCCTTCTTGAAGCTGGAGTCTTGGAATATGATACTCCAGCCAATGCTTTCGTCATAATTGCTCAATGAGCTCCTTTCTTTGATCGATACCTCTGTTCATCAAAGTCTCAGTCCGTTTGCCAAATTACTCGGGATAAATCGAAAAGAAACGTCGACGGAATTATCTATTGTCGCGCAGCTAAGTAACAACATCCGGCTGGAGCGCTGCATCTTCTCGATCGACCTGTCAAACCCAATATCTGGACCGTCACAAGGGCTGCCTCTGGGTATGAGCACCAGTCACCCTCCTTCGGGACCCGAAGTGAAAAGGCGACTTGAAGGGGAAGCCGACTCTAGTAGACGAGTGTAAGTTGGGGCAGACCACATCCGGAGTTCAAGGGTATGGCTGATACGCAAGCGATTCCAGGAAGCATCACCGACCTCCTCTACCCCCTCCTCATGTACTCGCGACTCTTATACCCGATTCACCAGCATTTACCGAGCTCATGAAGATTGAGCAGAAGCTGGACTGGACTCTATTACGGAAGAAGGCGGAGATCAACGATGCTTTGGGGCGACCGACAAGGGTGAATCCTACCTGGTTACAGATATAGCCAAGTATACGATACTGACGGATATGGTTTTAGGTTAAGAGGACTTTACGGGTATTTGTGTCCAACACAGCGCATGATCAGGCATGGCAGTTGGAGCAGCAGGGTCTTACTGGTAACGGCGAGCCTGGACCCTCAACGTCTTCGGCCATCTCTGCATCGCCAACGAAACCGCCTTCGGCAGCTTCGACCGAAACATCAGATGATGTACTTGCACCGACCTTATCTGGGGACGTGACAATGGCCGAACCCGGTGTAGGGACTTCCAAACTCTCGGAAGCAGCAGCTTCGCAAGCAGTGCAGCCTAGGAGAGAAGTGGACGTGAACACTGGCAAAGATTTTGCCGGATGGGTCTTACGGGTGGAAGGACGGGTAGTCGATGTGAGCTCCATCGGAGGTCACGCAAGAAGTAGCTTATCTTGGACACAGAGCGGCAATGCACGGCTGGACAAAACAAGGCGGAAATTCTCAACTTTCCTACGTTCCGCGGTCGTCGAGTTTGACAATCGGGCACCGCCAACCTTTCCCGAAGGTAACGTCGTCGAGGTGAGACTGACTGAATACGTCCTGAAAGTTTGGCTGAATGACATTACAGTGGCATCCGCAAACCCTACAAGCTCCTCTCGATGGCTTCGAAGTGCTACGACGAGGCGATGTCAATGTCAACTGCCGCATCGTCCTTCACATCGCTCATTATCCTGAACGTTTCAGAGTCATGCCGCCTCTTGCGAACTTGATCGCGATGAAGGAAGGAACGAGATCAGACGCCATGTCAGCTGTGTGGAAACTGGTCAAAGTGGCGGGCGCCCAGGATAAAGAGGATGGAACGATCGTTCGGCGGGTCGGCGGCTTAGAAAAGGTGGGCGGGTAATTCCTGATCCAGCTAATGAATGCATAGATCATGCCTGCAAACCAGGATGGCGTCGCCTTCCATCAGTTGCCGGAGCTGGTAACCCGCTTCTTGACTCATCCGGAACCCATTGTCATCCCTTACACCATCAAGTGAGCGCTCCTTACAGTGCACCTAAGTGCCACTCATCCCCATCGAGGGTTGACCAGGATTTCAACTTCCACCCGAAATGCTTCGACATACCGATAGAGATCGAAGACCCGCTGAAGAGTAAGATGGCCAATATCGTCCAAAGCTTTGAGGGCGAGGAGGGGAAGGAAATTGTCAAGCTGGAAGACAATGTCGGCGAGCTCGCTTATTTTGCCCGGGATCTCAAGCAGAAGCGGGACTTCCTTGAATCTTTCGCGTATGTCTACCACACAGCTCATGATAGCTATACTGATCAGAGCGGAACAGTGCGAACCCTCAGGCGTTCATACACAACTGGCTCGCAGCTCAAGCTCGGGATCTCGATCAGATGCTTGGCTACCAAATCGGCACATCGGGTTCTAACGGTGGCAGCGTTCGAGAGGAAGATCTTCGCAGAAGCGACCTGTTCAACATGCCATGGGTCGATGAGGCGATCACCATCCACGAATCGTCACGGATGGAGCAGGAGAGACGGGCGATGTCAGCAGCGCATGCCAGATGAAAGGAGGCGTCTGTGCAGTGGCCTAGGCATCTAGGAGGTCCAGGAGACATAATGCATTGGTGTGTCGAGATGTCTTCCCTATACCTTAAATCTTCTGCACTCGTTGTCAGCACCGTCTCGGATGAGGTGTTTAAACTCACTTTCCAGATCGCGAGAAGAATGTCTTCAGAATCCAGATTTGCAATCTGCGAGTTTCTCAGACTCGTTCAGACCCTTATGGTCGGGAACTCACAGAGACATCCCGACGATGATTGCACACTCTAGGACTGTGAACCAAAATATTCGGCTCTGAGTGGAAAGGACTGTCGAGTAATTACGGTGATGCCGGGTGTGAAAGCTGGAAAATTGTGCATCAGCTTAGGAGAGAGGCCTATTCTTGCTTGACATACTATTTCTGAGACCGGGCTATACTGCTCAACAACCCGCTGATCTTGTATGTGCTCTCCTCCAGTGTCGAGGTATGTTCTTTCAAAGGCTGTTGTTGAGATGACAGGGTCCGTCTAGGTTCGGATTCCACCATGATGCTGTTTCCATGTGTTCAGCCGTAGGCTGCAGCTCTCACGGGAAAAGATTACTTACTCGAAATCTATCAGCTTATCCGACATGGACGCCTCGTTCTCGAAACAAAAGGAGTATTCGCCAATCTGTGTGGCCTTGATCAATAAGCGATAACGTTGAAGACAGGTTCAGCTCACCTTATTAGCTGTGAATATGTAGTCGCCCTGTCTCTCGTTCGTCCCTTCCAGCAATACCTTGTCGTCCGGGTTCATCACCACATAGTCGACGTCGAACGATCCTCCTGATTGAACAGCGAAGTAGAAGCCTGTTGACCGTTATGAAGTCGAGCTGAATGTCCGCTACGATATACTCACCGACCTTTTCTCCGACACCGTCGACATCTGCGTAGTAGCATGACCTCTCGTTCGCTGCCAACATCGATGTAAGGGCTGTTGCTCCTGCTCGAGTAGAAGCGAGAAGCAGCGCAGTGACTGTCAGGCTGGAGAAATGAGGTGAGACCCGCATGACGTAATACCTCGTCAGAGGTCAGGATGGTGTTGAGGTGTGGAGAACAGAGGAAGGAGCACTTCGTTTAGCCATAAGTACTGTACAAACATCTCTTCGCATGATCCCACGCGACCAGCGCCGCGTGACTGCAGCCGCAAAGGGTCCGTCCTGGTTTGCCGCTTGTTTTTCCGATTGCTGTACTGTGTCAAACCCTTTACCAAATCTGGGATCAAGCTATACCCTCCGTTCTTCATCTCCTCTGTTTACATAGGCCCTTCAATATGTCGAGTGCCTGGGAGAACGGTCGTCGACATGCTCGAGCTCTCGAGACGGCACTTGACGCGAAGCTCGCCTCATATTCCAAGCTCGCGACAGTCATAACACGAGGATCATCATTGGTGGGCGGGAGTAGCTCAGATCCGGTCGGATTGGAGGAGGAAGGTGTTGGAGGGTACAAGCTTGTCGAGGAGGAGATTGAGGAGTTACTTGGGAAGGTGGGTCCATGCAACGCTGTTCCGAGCTTGTACGGGATTGGCGTTTGATCGGTTCAATCGCGCTGACTCCGTATATCCCATAGCTCGAGCAAGCTATAGACGATCTCATGATCTTGATAAACTCGCCATCACAACCACCTTCATCATCCATGCAACATGCAGTCCAACGGCATCGTGAGAACCTGGATGATTATCGCCGAGACTTCGTGAGAACACGGGTATGTCCAGTTGAGACTGCTTTGGTTCCACGTTGATACCGCTGCGCAGAACAACGTCGAGGAAGCGATGCAGCGGTCGAACCTGCTTGGCTCAGTCCGAAAGGACATCAAGTGGGTTGGACATGGCGAGGTGATCTCAATAAGCTGACACCCTCGCAGCGACTACAAATCCAACCTCACCTCTCAGACCGATGCTCTCCTGGCGGACCGTGGACGGATAGATTCAAGTCATCGGATGATGGATGACACGCTCAAGTGAGCTCTCTGCGAACGACCCTCCCGATGCGTATTGACAGATCTTCCCGTCCAGTCAAGCATACGCAACTCGGGAAGACTTCTCATCTCAGCGAACAATGCTCGCCTCTATCGACTCTCGTATTGGCGGAGTGCTCAGCCAAATGCCAGGTATCAACTCGCTCATCACCATGATTCGGACGCGGAGACGGCTGGACACCGTCATTGTCGGAGTGGTGATTGGGGGATGTATGCTACTACTGCTGGGCTATATGTTCGGGTTCTGAGGGTTCGAGGCATTGATTTGGATAGCGTAATACAGCAGATTGTAGAGATAATCAATAATCATCGCCTCGTGATACCACCTCCTTGCATGTCGGCCTCAAAAGAATCGTATGTTCCTGCAGTCAAAGCCGGTAAGTCAAAGCGGAACAGGGGGACCATAAAAACGCACGAATTGCGCGGTCATGGCTCCTGGTTGAGGATCCACGAGAGGGGGGTAATCGGTGACTAGCCGTTCTTGTACAAGAGTTTTCAGCTGAGCGGGGTGAGCCGAATACGAGCAATCATTTCACACGCACTGCAAGTAGGTAATTCTTTTCCCCTGCATGATCAAGATATCGCCGACAAAAAGGCAGAGTTCCAAAATTCGTCTGTATAGATTTCAAGAGGGATCTAGCCGTTTGGTGACTAAGATCACCACCTTGTCAGCTTGTACTCCCTTCCTGCAAGACACTTACTGCAATGTATACCGCTCTGGCAATTGCTGCGACAAGGCATAGTGCGAACAAGCACCATCTTCGCCCACTCGTCCCCGTCCTGTACTGCCAAACGTCTCGATCGCAAAGTATTCTCCCTCCTCCATCTTGGTCTCATCCCGCTCACTGCCGAACTGCTTGACAATGGGAACCGTCTTCCCGCCATGTATGCAGTATCGACCGATGGAGTGGCCGTTCAAGTTGGTGATGGCTTTGACTATGTATCTGATCAGCTCATTCAGATGACGGAGAGAATGCTAAATAGACCCTGGTGTGTCTTGCCGCCAACCTCGACCTCATAGCTCTCCATGACTTCCTGTACCGCATCTCCGATATCGCACATCCGCACATCAATACCCGCTTCCTAACGTGTTGATCAGTTATACAATCGAATCTTTAACGAATACCTCACCCGTACGCCGGTATTCGTCGCGTCCCTCACCGCATCCAGCAGACGATCCCATGTTGGCTCGAAGTTTATCGTGAAGGCTGAGTCCACTATCCGCCCCTTGACGTGCACTCCGAAGTCGACCTTCATCACATCCCTGTTTTGCAGCACTGCACTCGATCGAATAAGCTTCTCCTTCAGAGCGTAGACTATGCTATACCTTTCGTATCTCCGGCATTCGGGGTGTAATGCGCGGCTACCTCATTCACGCTCAACCCCGTTGGAAAACCAACCCCACTCTTCAGTCCAATTTCTTCTACCAAACTCCGCGTTCCGTTCTCGATCAGCTCAGCGATCTCTGTCATCGTCATCCCAGGTTTTATCGTCTTCCGAGCGTATGCCCGTACTTGACGGTGTACCTCGGCAGCACGGCGGATGTTCTGGTATGTCTCGTCGGGATCGCCTTGCAGTAACCGCTCTCGTTCTCGAGCTTCGGCAGATGACATTCGGCATACGTTCCTATTCAGTATTAGGAAATGGACCAATAAAGGCAGCTCGCAACTCACTCGTCTCGGTATTCCACCTCTTCCCCAACAGGGTAAATGCCGTTCTTGAACAGCTTGCTCAAGCCTATCCGAGGAGGTTCGCTTTGCACAACAGGAGCGGCTTTCTTCTTCTTTGCTAGATGAAGACAGGCGTCGGTACAGAACAAGTTGAAAGGTCTCCGGCTCACGCTTCTTCTTCTTCTTTCTCTTCTTCGCATCTACAGGTCGATCAGCACAAGGAAGGAACATTATAACGGATTATCCTTACCACCTGTTATTCCCGGCTCACCTCCATCCAGCTCTTCATCCTCATCCTCGTCTACGTCTTCCCCATTTACCTGATCCGCCTCCTTCACCTGTTTCCCATTGGTCAGACTGAGCTCCTCGACTATGGGAACTGCGACGGGTGCCATCGTGTAATCATAGATCTATCCCGAAGCTTCCTGAACGGATCAGCTCGGACCGGCACATCGAGCTAGAAGAACAAGAGCAATCAAGATTCAGAAGTCAGGTGTAATGTCTACGTCGAAGCATACGCTTCTGCAGAAGTCTAACATATCGTAATGACAGGCATCACGGAGAAGAAAGGGATATACAACAGAGCGATTACTCACCGTAAAGCCTGCTATCTGGCCTGTTGGAGTCTCTCCCGAAGCGATTCACTGAGATTGAGAGGGGATTTCTTTTGATAGTCAGCCGTCAAGCTCGGATACGTAACAATCTGACGGCGGGGAAATTCGGATATGCTGCCGACAGCAAATGACAATATTTGTATCCGTAACCAACTCCTTTCACATCTTTTGAAGAGCTGAATGATTCTGAATGTCCGAAGCGATCAAGTACATTTCCCTTACCTACTCCATCGTTCCCCCTACGGGTGTAGTTCCAGCAGAGATCAAGCTCAATACCGAAATTGTCCCTCCTCAAGCCGAGAAATCTTTTACAATCCCTAGCCCCTCTGCGAACCAATCACCCACTTCCGCATACTATGCTTTCGCCTCAATCACCCTTCGAGAAGTCCAAAGATCCCTAAACGAGAGCTTGACAGCATGGAAGGATGCGACAGGCGATAAGGAGAAGGCGAAGGAAGATCTGGGGAAGGTGGGGTATGGCAAAGGAAGGGCAGCGAGGATGTCGGCGGGTGTCCATACGAAAGAGCCTATAAACAGCCGTCAGGAGATTGGTGAGGCGACTGTGGACGAGGAGGAGGAGAATGAAGACCACATCGCCGAAGAGTCATGAGTAGGTACAGTTGCCGTACTTGGGATAGTACTCATACAGCTTTTGGTCAATTCGAGTGTCAACGAAGATTTCCGCTGACGCTGCGCTTCCTAATGTCCACTCTCATACCGTGTGTGAGCCGTGCATCGCATCATGGAGCAGATCAGGCCGGATCGTTTGGCTTGAAGCGGAGGCGAATTAGATTATTTGGTACCTCATCCGATATCGGTTTGCTGGGCCTTTCAGCCAGACTGGATACAGCTTCACGGCATCTGCTCGACTCCCGCTGCGTTGATGCTGTAGTGATGCAGGCCGATATGCATATTGTACAGGATGTTCAAACGATGATAGACATGGTATGATACGACTGACGAGCCTATCCTTGCCAAAGCTCCGATTCGGTCCGTGCCTATTTCTCGCCACCTGAAAGGCCACCCTCATATGTCAAGTGAATTGAATATCGCTATACTCTTATACAACCTTAACTTTACCTATAGATCCCTCCCTTTGAACCGTGTCATGGGTGCTCTCCTGTCCATACCGCTGCTGACTGGCGGCTTTGGCGCTATCGGGAGCTCGTTATGCTCCGGATGTCTCCTCTTTATGGGTATGTACAGTAGGCGACCTAAGGAGGAATCCTGACATTGTTACTTAGGCGGGACTGCCGCTTCCGCTTTCTGCAAGTCGTGTAACTGCAATTCATCTATAGCGACTCGAGTCGGCTTTGGTGTGAGTGGAGCTCTTTGGGAGCCAAGCAATCGAGGTGAATGACGCCCTCGGCTCAGCTCATCTTTGCTCTCTCATCCATGTTGGCGTATCTATCGAGAACGGACATAGCTATCAAGCAGCTGGAGAAGCTGAGCTGGGAATGGATCAAGATGGACTGCTCAGGAGGGAAATGCTACGGTCTGCTCGCTGTGAGTTGCTAAAATGGGTCTAGGACCTCCCGCTGAGCGATCTCAAGGTCCACCGGTTCTGCTTCGCTCTCGCTCTCTTCCACCTTCTACTGTCTGCGACCTTGATCGGCGTGAAATCAACGAAGGCGAAGCGTGCAGCCATACAGAATGGGTGCGCCTCCTATCCTCGAAGTGTCGAACGAGACTAACGATGTTCACAGCTGGTGGGGTCCAAAACTCCTCCTCTATTTCCTCCTGTGTTTCCTCTCCTTCCTCATCCCGAATCCATTCTTTATGGCCTATGGGTCCTACATCGCTCCTATCGGCGCCTTTACCTTCATCCTCATCGGTCTCGTTCTGCTCGTCGACTTCGCCCACACCTGGTCGGAAACTTGTCTCGATAACTGGGAGCGGTCTGAGTCGAATCTTTGGCAGTTCATACTGGTCGGATCGACTTTCGCCATGTTTGTAGCATCAATCACTCTAACAACGCTGCTCTACGTCTTCTTCGCCGGATCTGGGTGCGGCACCAATACGGCATTCATCTCCGTCAACTTGATCACGTCGGTAATAGTCACAGGATTATCCATCGCTCGACCAGTTCAAGATGCGAACCCGAAGTCCGGTCTCACCCAAGCGTCAATGGTCACAGCCTACTGCACGTACCTCACGGCTTCCGCGGTAGTCAACCATACAGATGATGGCCATTGCAACCCGCTGCACGCGAATGGCGGCACGAAAACAACTACGATAATCGTCGGCGCTCTCTTCACCTTTCTCGCGATCGCTTACTCGACGAGTCGCGCGGCAACGCAAAGTACAGCTCTTGTCGGAAAAGGTCATAAAACAGGAGCTGGCGCCATCTCGCTGCCAACTGATCATTCGGAGGAGGATGGTGAAGTCCGACTGGTGACCAATCAGCCGAAAGGACGGAAAGATGAGATGAGGTATCAGGCGATACTGGCAGGCGTCAATGCCGGCTCTTTGCCGGCGTCTGTTCTCGATGAACCTGAGGATGATGATGACGAGATTGAGGCAGCAATAGGGGAGGAAAGGGATGATGAGCGCGCAGGCACGAAGTACAACTACTCTTGGTTCCATATCATCTTCGTCATGGCGGCGATGTATGTTGCTGGTCTTCTGACAGACTGGTGAGCGCATATATCTTGACTCGTCGCTTTGCTGAATTCGTCAGGGCGATCATTTCGACCTCACCAGTAGCACATCCCTCAGAACCTCTACCCATTACGCCATCCTTCGCGGCGGAATCTGATGTCTACATCGGACGATCTGAAACGACTATGTGGATGAGGGTGATCAGTAGCTGGCTGTGTTACGGTCTGTATACCTGGAGCTTGTAAGCGGAATCCTGAATCCACCTCCGCTGTGTGCTGGCTGATCCACTCGATCTGCAGAATTGCGCCTCTTGTGTTGCCTGATCGGTTCGGCGATGTATAGTGTGAGTCCGGGTGCTCGCATGTGTTGTTCACGAGCTGGAGGTGGCTGCGTAGCCATGATCAATATCCACATGCATGCGATCTATATAGCTCGTTCCAGCGTTGATAATGAGTGAAAGGTGGAGAATGCTTCCGGAAAGGAGTGCATGCCACGTGACCAAGAATTTCAAGTCAAAAAATGTTGAGATCTTTGAGAATTGCGGGAGCGTGTTGACCAGCTCTTATCATCATACTTTCCGATGAGAGACGACTTCGTTGGGACCATTGACTCGGATGACGATACCGGCAGTCTTGGCGAGTCGAGTCGAGCAAATGGATTAACCGCCAAGGAGGAGGATCTCGACCCGGACTTCGAGTTTGACTTTGCTGGAGAACGACAGCAAGGCATAGATGTGAGGGGAGATGATGAAGTGAAGGAAGGGAGCAAAGGAGCTGTGGTTAGTCGTCCCAGAACTTTTGGCTCGCAATATGAGACGCTGAAGCTGGCGGCACCATAGCCTATCAGTGTGGACAATATCATTGCCCGGAGAACAGGACGACCTGTCGAGCCGTATAGAGAACGGAAACGGAAAAGAGTGTCCCTCGCAGATGCTTCTGATTCTGCCTCGAACGACGGAGACAAGGACGATGAAGAGGACGTCGCTGTCTCAGGGGTGGATGTAGAGAATGGTTTTGGAGAAGCGGATGAGCTTGACGCACTAGAAGACGAGGACGAGGGAAATGAAGCCGAGGATGACGAAGAGAATGACGATGATGAGCCTGAAGATGAGGATGATCACGAGGAAGATGTCAAGGAAGCAGAGACCGGGGAGTCTCTTTATGAAGACAGCAACGGGATTGAGGAGGATGAACGATCAGAAGTTGGTGACACCGCCGCCGAAGTCGCCAGTAAAGACGCCTTCTTCGCCAAGGACCCGACTACTGACCCGACCACACCATCATCTTTCTCCGGCATGAACCTGTCTCGACCTCTCTTGCGAGCACTCACTGCTCTTTCACTTACCATTCCCACACCTATCCAAGCACGCGCCATCCCCCTCGCACTTCTCGGTCGGGACATCCTCGGATCGGCTGTTACAGGATCCGGGAAAACGGCAGCATTCATCATACCCATACTAGAGCGTCTATGCTACCGGGATCGGGGACGAGGTGGCCAAGCTTGTCGAGTTTTGATACTCTGTCCCACGCGAGAATTGGCTGTACAGTGCGAAGCGGTGGGACGAGCATTAGCTGGTAAAGGAGGCATGGGTGTACGATTCGCATTGCTGGTTGGTGGACTATCCCTCAACGCACAAGCGCATGCTCTCCGCACCCTACCCGACATCCTCATAGCCACGCCTGGCCGTCTAATCGATCATCTCACCAACACTCCTTCCTTCACCCTCTCTGCCTTGGACGTTCTGGTAATCGACGAAGCCGACCGCATGCTCGAAGCGGGCTTTACCGATGAGCTTGAAGAGATCATCAAAGCTTGTCCTCGATCTCGACAGACCATGCTTTTCTCCGCAACCATGACAGATACCGTCGATGAGCTCGTCAAGCTCAGTCTCGATCGACCGATCCGAGTCTTCGTGGACCCGAAGCGTAACACCGCTTCGGAGCTCACCCAAGAGTTCGTACGGATCCGCTCGGATGAGACGAGATCGCCAAGTCTATTAGCGCTATGCAAGCGGACGGTGCGGGAGCGTTGCATCATTTTCTTTCGGAGCAAGGCGCTGGCGCATCAGATGAGGGTAGTGTTTGGACTGTGCGGCTTGAAGGCGGCCGAATTGCACGGTAACCTGACACAGGAGCAGGTGAGTCGCCATACATGTCCGAACTGACGAGTAGCGTCTCAATGCTCTAAACGACTTCAAAGCAGGTCGTGTGGACTTCCTTCTCGCTACCGACCTTGCTTCCCGAGGTTTAGACATCAAAGGTATGGAAACGGTCATCAACTACGACATGCCAGGCCAGCTGGCTCAATACACCCATAGAGTCGGTCGTACAGCTCGAGCAGGTCGCAGAGGACGGTAAGCAATCGTTGTCATGAGTGCTATCGAAGCTAATTATGAGCAGCTCAATATCGCTCGTTGGCGAGGCGGATCGAAAGATGCTGAAAGCTGCGATCAAGCAATCTCAGTCCGACCAGATTCGACATCGTATCATCCCGGCCGAAGCTGTGACAGCCATGGCAGTTCACCTAGAGAAGTTCAAGGATGAGATCCAAGAGATCCTGAAGGAGGAGCGGGAGGAGAAAATGGTGAGCTCATCAAGTGGACTAGCACTGATGCGAAGATGCGTCAAGCGGATATGGAGTTGAAGAAGGGGGAGAACATGGTTGAGCACGAGGCGGAGATCTTCGCGAGACCCGCAAGGACGTGGTTTCAGAGTGAGACGGAGAAGCTTGCTGCGAAGAGTAAGGTTTGGGATAGAAACCGGATCCTAGCTGATACCTGCCAAAGGCGCGGGAAAGACCGCTTATGTCGACAGTTTCCCTGGAGCCAAGCCACCGGAACCTAAGGAGAAGATCAAGCGGGGCAAGTATGACGGTCTTTCACGTCAGGCAAAGCGACGAAAGATGGCAATGGAGGAGGACGAGAACGATGGAACGACGGAAGCGGCCATTCGATCAGCGAAGAAGAGTGCTCGACCGCGCAAGATCACCGAACCGATGGCTCGACCTGCGGCCGCGAAGAAAGCTGGAAAGGTAAAGAGGAAGAAGGGGAGTGCATTCGACGATGAGGTAACCGGGAAGAAGGGAAAGCATGAGGGGCTGAGGGCGAAGCCTACGAAGGTCGCTTTGGGAGAGAAGGGGAAAAGCGGTAAGAGCGTAAAGGGGAAAGGTCAGAACAAAGGCAGAAGAGGATAGGGCAAGACGAGCGAGCATGATAGCTGGTTTCGAGCTCATACTGCTCGGCGTAAGTTGATCAAAGCCGAAATTGGTCCCCTGAAAGCCTCTGTACAAAAGCGAAGTTTGAAGTCAGACTTGAAGTCCGAGCGAAAATGCCGTAATCCTCCGGGTACAGGCGGTGCACTGTATTTTGGGGTCTATCCCTCTGCGAATGACCATGAGGAAGGGTAGAAGGGAGAGAGAAGGGAGTTCGTATTGGGTAGAAGGGGCTTATCGGCTGGAAAAGAATGCGGGGAGGAAGAGGGGGGGGGGTTAGACGGGTGGTTGTTCGAGGGCCATGGTCAGCGAAGCTGTCCAGCGAGCGTGGCAGCACAAGACCCAATGATCACGAAGGATGCCACACCGATAGATGGGCGGGTTTAGACCAAACCCAGATATCTGTTCAGGGATCATTCTTTGAGGTAGCGCCGGAAAAAATGTCTCTGACAGGAAGTCCGATTTCTGTGAGAGAAGGTACACCGTGGGAGAATGCTTTTTTGAAGGCTCCCGCTCAGACGCGAAGAAATCAAACATTTCACGTGACTCACCCTTGGTGACCTGTTTCAGCCTGTCGGGTGCAGCGCTTTGACCATGGGCTTGATGATCCAATGAGAAATCTGTCTTGTCTTCCTTGCACATGAAGATCCTCGCTTGACACTACCTTGGACGTACGGAGATTTACGAATAACGACCTGCATCACTCAAGAGGAGGACATCGCCCGAGATTTCCAGAAGGCTAGGACACACCTCACACAATGGTAAGGTGTCTCTCGACACATACCTTTGCTTTATACTGATCGTCATCAAAGTCTGTACATAGATCAGCTGGACAGGAAAACTGTCATGCCGATCCTGAGCTCTACTATGTCCGCCAAAATCGAATAGGTATGTTTGACGTTAGATCCCGTCTACTGAGGCTGATGTAGGAGATTACAGGAAAAGGCAGCTTTGGCGAGGTGTACAAGGGGTCAGTATCCGAACCGGATTTTCAGTCCAAGCTGACACACTACAGGTACGACAAGAGAACGTCCCTACTAGTCGCTATCAAGATCATCGACCTCGAAAGTGCCGAAGATGAGATCGACGATATCCAGCAGGAAATCCAGATACTCGGTCAGCTGGATAGCGAGTTTGTGACTCGGTGAGTCAATCTTCATCAAGATATACTGATCAATAGGTATCATGGATCTTTCTTGAAAGGCTCGCATCTTTGGATCATTATGGAGTACTGCTCGGGAGGCTCATGCTCGGATTTAGTGAGCTCGACAGAGCGATCCAAGCTGACGAAGGTAGATGAAAGCAGGCGTTTTCCGAGAAGAATATATCGCAATCTTCGCAAGAGAGCTGCTAGGGGGTTTGGAGTATCTACATGGGGAGGGGAAGCTGCATCGGGATATCAAGGGTAGGTATACTTCGTATATCCGAGCTCATGACCTTAGCTGCCAATGTCCTTCTCACCGCAAATGGCGATGTGAAGTTGGCGGACTTTGGCGTATCCGGCCAGCTGACAGCAACGATGGCAAAGAAGGTGAGCATCATCTTTGAGGAGCTAAATATTAGAATACCTTCGTGGGAACCCCGTACTGGATGTCTCCGGAGGTGATCAAGCAGTCCGGCTACGATCATAAGGCGGACATTTGGAGTCTGGGTATCACCGCTATCGAAATGGCCATGGGTGAACCACCTTACGCAGATCTTCATCCCATGAAGGTGAGACTGCAAGAGGAAGCGGAGCTGACAGACAGGTCTTGTTCCTCATACCCAAGAATCCTCCACCGCAACTCGACGAGAATCGTTTCTCCCGAGCATTCCGCGACTTTGTTTCGCTCTGTCTTCAACGGGATCCCCGCATGGTAAGTCACCATGTTGGGTGGTTCTAATTAGCAGCGGCCATCTGCCAAAGACTTGCTTAAACACAAGTTCATCAGGACGGCTCGAAAAGCTTCTTACTTGACCGAGCTGATCGAGCGGTATGAGAAATGGAAGGCAGATGGCGGGGCAAAAGCGAAAGATGATGGAGCGGCTGGAGATGGCGGTATGAAAGGGTAAGTCGGTGCAGTCGACAACACATCCATGCTAATGACGATAGGGCTGGTTACGGTCCGGCAGCAGACGCGCTATGGGATTGTGAGCTATACTAGAGATTTCGCTGATTTTAGCAGTCGGAACAGTACGGAACGTGGTTCCAGCCTTACCTGCGACCGTGTCTCGAGGAACCTCACGACCTCTTCCGAACCCAGCGAACGCCGGTTCAATTCAGTCTCACCCAGTTGGCCAACTACCCTCACAAACTTCTACATCAAACGGGCGCGCCCTTCCTACGCTTCCTAGCTCTACATCCATCACTTCCCCAAGTGCATCCAAAGGCCCAGAACATACTGTTCACACGGTACGGCATATTCCACCTCCTCCCCCACCAGTCGAGAACCATGGGGAAGGAGATGACGAGGTGATGCTGGAAGGGGTCATCATACCTGCGATCAAGAACGTAGGTCATCACTTCAGGAAGGTGAGCTGACATTCCAGCTTATGACGCGGATACCAAACGATCATGCCCGAGATGCCCTTACGAAATTGAGACAGGCTTTCGAAGAAGCGGAGCGGGAAATACCGGGAGTGACATCGGCGTTCGTGCTCGAGATCGTTGAGGTGCATTTCTACGAGTAAACTAGATAGGGGGTATGTCAAGAGTCTTAAGGACGGTCTGTTATATATGTACGAAAGGTTCTACCTCTCGATCTCGCCAGGCCAACTGCCACACTAGTCATCATCCAGCTACAAACATGCGGGGCTAGACCTCAGCGCTTCCAGGACCTGATTCTCTCCATTGTCTCTGCTTCTACCATTCCACCTGAGGAAAAAATGAGGGGAAGAAAAGAAGTGGGGGCGGTGTTTGTGGCGGTGCGGGTAGAGAGGGCCGAGACTTTCACTTTCGCCTGGGTTGAGAGGATTCGTTGCATGCGGGCTTCTGTGTCTGCGGAGAGGGAAGGGTCGAAGCAAGGGCGGAGGGGGTGGGCGATGGAAGCGACGCTGTTGACCGCGAAGAGTGTGACAACTTCGACATCGTACTCCTCATCAGTGAAGGCTCAGTCGTTGCCAGGAAAGGTTATGCGAATGTCGTTCCGGCGATTTGAGTCGGTGAAGAGCGGTTCGACGACTACTTTGACGTTTGGGATTGCACGGATACCGGCCGCTAGATTGTATTTTACTGACTCGTGCCGCGCAGTGCGGTTGTCTTTGATGCCTCTGCAGAGTTCACCGTGACCGAGGAAGTTCTGAAGAGGGCAGTGGCGACATTGACCAGGGTAGCTGGGTAGGAGGGTTCGGAAATGGAGGTTGGCTTGGATGTGAATGTCGGTGAGGCAGAAGCGGTCGGAGGAAGGGATGGCCTCGAGCCACTTGCGACCTAGCTGCGACGGGGCTTCGACGAGAGCGGTGCGATCAGGGAGTGGTAAGGCAGCCAACAAAGTGTTTTGTTTGTTGTGGTTGGCTTCCTTGCACAGCTCGCGTTGAGAGCAGGGCTCCGCGTCTGGGGCCAAGGCAGGTTGGAGAGGACTCGGTCGGCGAGAGGAGGAGGCGGCTTTGTAGGCAAATGGTGCGGTTTCGAGGTGAGAAGAGATGCCGATACCGCCGAGTGAGGGAGGGAGGGAGAGGATAGGCTGAGGGAGGGGAGCGGAGGAGTGGCGTTCCGAATGTGGTCGAAACACTCCCAGAGCGAGTTGTCGAGGCGGGTCCAGAGGTCGGGGAGGTCGTCAGAGTAGAGTGAGCGTAGGAGGTGTCGTAGCTTGAGTTAGGTGAAGCGGCGTAGGATGAGCAGTTCATGTTGTTTGGGGAGCATGCGGAGAATCGGGAGGGATGATTCGATACAGGAGATTTGTTCAGCGAGGAAGGAGCAACGGGCTTCTTTGGAGCCAATACAGGTGCCGAGGAGGTGAACAGGGTTGTTGTCGATGTCGTGGAGGTCGTATGATTTGCATTTGTTCCGGTTGAGGGAGAGGGGAGAGAGAGGGTCCGAGAAGAAGTCGATAGCGGCGTCGAGGAGTGAGTCACAAATGGTACCTTAGGGGTAGTATATTCCCAGGAAACCGACACAAGATAATCGTCATGAGGACCAGATAGGAAAAAACAACAAGCGTAGACCCGTTTCGATTCATAGCATGAGCATCACCAAGGAGTGCTTTAACTTGATTCGGGGGAGAGGATGAAGACATCGTCAAGGTAGGCGAGAACGAGGAGGCCCGAAGGGCTTAGGAGAGTTTAAAGATCGTCGATGGAGGTGCGGATGGCGATGGAGAAAAACAGTGGGCCCATGGGGTCGCCATGGCGAACCCCCTGGGCGGAGAAGATGTCGTAGGTAGTGCCGCCTGCGTGGACAAGGAGGATAGAGGTAATATTGTGTTGCCAGGCGGTGAGGTGGAGCAGGCTAGGGGCGTGCCGAGGGATGGCTTCAGCGAGTCGCTGGCGGTCGAGAGAGTTGAAGGCATTGGTGGCGTCTAGGGCGGTGAGGTACCGGTATGGAAGAGCTGGGTGTTTGTCGGCGGCGTATTGTACTGCCCGCGCACTATCGGTTCGACACCTCCCCGGGTGCCGACGCCGAACTGATTAGGAGAGAGGAGGTCGGTGGTGAAGTTGGCGGAGAAGAGGGATTTCATGGCGAGTCGATAAAAAGATTTCGCCGTCAGCTATCGGGCGGATACCGCCGTCGGGCTCAAGGAGAGGGGTGAGGCGAGCGGTGCAGAGGAGCTGTTGTGCTGGGGCGGCGGCTGCGCTGATGCGTGTGATGAGTTCGGTCATGAAGAAGGCGAAGGTGGGTGATTTGAGGGTTAGGGAGGTGAGTTTTACGGACCAACCAGATGGGCTGGGGGTGGTGTCTTAGCGGAAAGATTGATGGGCGTCGAGGACGTTGTCGGTGTCGGGCACTTTTAGAAGGGGAACTCTGTGGTGTAGGGGAAGGCTGATCGGGTTGTGGGTGCCGACGGGGTGTTTGCGGCGTAGGATGTCGATGGTATCGGGATTGAGGGGAGCGGTGGTATTATTGTCGAGAGCGCGCGTGAAGCTTTGCCGATGAGGCCGGCTTTGACGAGCGATTCGGCGCGCTTGTACGGGTTGGTGCTGCATGGGGTTGGTTGGCGGGGGAGAGGGGGAGGAACGTCGGGGTAGGAGGTGAGGCGAGCGTGGAGAACGTTGAGCAAGTCGAGGAACATTGAGGTGTCCTTCGTTATGGGATGAACATACCAGACAAACGGGGAGGAGTTGTATGAGTGGACAGACATGACCTGCATGGTAGCTTATTGTACGCGCATGAATCGTTGCATCAAGATGTCACCGGATCTCGATGACCCATCTCTGCGGCGGGCAAAAATGTCCCTGAATCCCTCTCCGACCCGCTCAATCGAGTCGCATCTGGTCCAAAATACCCATCCGCGCTGTACACCATCCTCACCGGTGTTGTCGGTCTGGGTATCCGGTGTAGCAATCCATATCTACCGGTATCCTCAGCCTTCTATCAGATGAAGGAAATGTCACCCACCCGATGCCACATCCGATGAGACCCTCACCACCCCACTGACGTGTAGGATATAGGATCACCTCTCTGAGATTATCCAGATCGGAGTTGTAGACAAAGAGCCGGAGAGGTCGATCGACATGTGCCTCGATCAGGCGGTAGAAGTCATTTTCGGAGTGTAAAGGTCCTCCTGACCAGGCGAGGACAAAATCACCCCATGGAACGAGACCTGACATGGTCACTCAACAGCTGGACATCTTCAGCTCTCGCGAAAGGCGTACCTGCCATCTAGGCGAGTCAGCTTTTGACGACAAGAGAGTTCAGAGGGGAATTGTGGGAGGGGAAGAGGAAGGGACGAAACAGAACGAAGCAGGGGCCGGGCAGTAGGACAAGAGGGAAGATGGACAGGAGGGAGAAGGTAGGAAGAGGGAGAAGGGGATGGAGAGGAGGAAGGGCATGGAGAGGAAGAAGGAGCTGATTAGAGGGGAGAGGGAGAGGGAGCGCGATAGGAAGAAAGGATTGGAGAGTATTGGAGTGATGTGATCTATAGAGATACAGGAACTCACCTCCGCTGGTGAGCCTTCCAAGACGTCCAGCACATGATACACCGACTCGAGTGCGTTCGCAGGGTTACAAGCACGCAAGCTCAAACCCAATAAAGATGGCTTCATATCCCCATTCCCCTCATGAGCCATTCCGTTCTGCCTCAACGCTGCTTCCGACCATGCTCGGCTTGGTATCAGTCCCACATCTATTCAGTGGCGCCATCGTTTGGTCAATCGTATCATCGCAAGTCAGAGAGACGTACCCCGTATCCGCTGAGATTTAGCATTATACACCCTCAACACTATCCTCTTCCCCTCATGCTCCTCTAATATTCGCCCAAGCTCGCCAGGAGATAGCCCGGCAACTCTGGTCTGCGTTGGTGGATCGGTGTCAACCCCTACGAGGTAGTCGAAGAAGGGTTCGACGAGGCCTGATGCAGGGGAAGTATCGGCGACTCGAAGGCAATGAAGAGCGAGATCGGGCAATGAGGAGGGTAACGTTGACGAAGATTGACCCATGGGGAGGCAAGAATCAGAAGGAGAAGGGTGTTAAAGCGATGCGATGTTAGAAGGAGCTTGTGACATCTCATCGAGCACAAACAAGCGCACACAGGCTCCTGGACTTCGCAAAGTCAAATACCACTAGACGCGCAGAAAGGTCACGTGAATGTACTAAGCAAGGATCTCTTTGGTGTGATCATGTGCTCTCATGAAATCTCGTATACTATGCTAAAACTCCTTCTCATGCCTTCAAAGCCTTCTGACTGATCGTAATCTACACAGTATATCAGTTTCAACCCCTTGCAAAAGACCTCCAAACCCACCTTATCGCCTAGGCTAAGCGCAATACCCCTGCAGCAACATTAGCTGATTTGCATTTGAAAAGCAAATTTGATACGTGCTGCGTCTTGCTCCGGATACGAACGTGTCCACTGATACTGCCGTCCTCCGCCTTCTCCAAACTGACGTTAGCTAATGCGTCCTCGCCAAAGACAGATCGAGCGCTGAGATTGGCGGAGAGGAAGTCGCAGTCTCCACGAAGGGCGTTCTCAGGTGTGAGAATCATCATGTTCGTCGACTTCTTCAGGTGTTCTAGGTAGGCTCTAAGATCCTTGATGGGCGTGGATACAGCTACTTTGTTCTCCCACTCAAACTGCGGGCGTCAGCTCGACCGATCAATCTCACGAAGGAGAGCAAGGGGTGGTGGGGTCTTTGAAGGGGGTAATGATCAGGGGGAAAAGGTGTGTAGTTTGGCGCGGTGCATATCTAGCGGACTCGCTCACTTCTGTCCATAGTGATCTGTACTGTCCTTCCGACGTGAATTGGGGCTTGATGAAGTCTAGGATCTCAACCTGATCGATGGTCAGCTTGGCGCTGAAAGGTCTCCTTCCCGGTACTGACGTGGACGTCGCTGAGGACGATGGCCGAACTTGCATCCGCGCCTTGATCATAGCTGATTTGTCCAAATATAACCCCAGTGTCCGTTGAGTTCTAAAACAGAGGCATGGTGAGCAATAAACAATGACTGAGCAGCATCATACCACTTTCACCGTCGCGTTGATGTGATGAAATGCGTGGGGAGCTAGTGTATGAGGTATAGGGCGTTCTACCTGGAAAAGCCAAGTCATCATCAATGTGCCGATTGATGGCGATGAGGCTCGACTGACTAGCTTCAGATCTCCAAGCGTGGAGAACTCTACAGTCAGGTTCTGCAGCGTGGTGGTAGTTTGGTTGATGATGAGAAGATCTGGGATAACGTTCAGTATTTGTCCGTTCGGAACGAGACGGCCCATACCAAGGATGATATCGAATCCAGACACGGTCACAACTGCTTCCGCGTACACCGGATCGCTGAAACCTATTGACGGAGACATGAGCCGGTGCTGATGGGTCAATGGTAAAGCTCACCGGTCAACTGAGTGATTCGTGATAACCGCGACACGAACTCGTCCCTCACAACGCTGGCACCGGTCGCTTTCCCTACATCATCGAACTTTGAAAGGCTCAGCACCTCTGCGTAATCTTCGACTTACGTCATCCGCATCTCCTCCTGCGGTCTTTTTCGAGAATTGCCGGAAAGATATCAGATCGTCCGTCTGTATCGTAATTGTCTTCGTGTCCAAACTCTTCTTCGCGCCTGCCTTTTTCTGGATCGTCGAGTCAGCCGCGCTCCATCTTGAAATTGATGCTTACCTCCTCCGTCCTAACCATGTTGCTGTAAGCCGCTTTTGTGTCCTTCAAAAACACGTCGTGCATGACGTTTGAGCTCTGCAGTTGAGCGAGGGTCTCGACGCAATTCATGATCCGTTCTTGGGAGTCCTCATCGATCGGAACAGCAGCGAATCTGGATTGTCCCACTCGGATGATAGATGTCATGATGAGGATAGCCTGTCATCAGCGCCGGTCGAAGCGTGCACACACCTCTGCTCGCATCCCGTTCACGTCTTGAAGATCAGACTGCGACTCAGCATACCGCATGACCAACTTCGTCAATGTGGCGGCTAGAACGCTTCCGGTGAAGAAGTCGCCACCAAGGAGGAGAGCTCGAAGGGGAGGTTTTGCCGATGACCGGACTTGCTCAAGACGTGCCGCTGCAGCTGTGGAGGTGTATACGGTCTCGGTAGCGTACGTCCCGTCTGCAAGGACTCGAGTGGTCGTCATAGCCTTTGGCGCCTCTGTCTGCTTTTCGGCAGAGAACTCATCAGTCGCCTCGGCATCATCAAGCAGTCGCTTCAAAAGCTCAGCCAGGAACGACGTGTGATTCGTGGCAAACTCACTTGCTCGGACGCGAGAATAGGTAACTCGCCAATAACTTTGCGGATTTCAAACATCGCCCGCTTGATATCCGCCGATCCTGAGCAGTACTCTCCCACGATCCACATGGCACCTCTGAACACCTTGCCCGATTTGATTTCCCCAAACGTTGAGACAAGCTTTTCCGTTATCGCAGGCCGAAGATCTGGGAACTTCTCCACCACTTCCCGGACAAATGCAATCACGTCGACCGCTGAGGGGTTACTTGAGTCTCCGAGGAAGTCCATCAAGACGTAAACGACGTTTGCAGCAACTTCGGAGAATTTGATAGCGCAGGAGTGAATAGATTGAATCAAGAGTTGGCGGTATTCAAGGTTCTGTAGATTGTCAACTGAGCCCTCAACTACTTGACACACGGACCTTGTCGAACTCCTGGTCCATGGTGGTTTGCAATTGTTTCTTCAGGAATAGCACGACGTCCTCAACATTTCGGCTGGTCACCATTTCCAGCGCGGCGCCAATTGCTTTCCGCTTGACTTCCATGTCCTGGCTGTTGACTCGTCAGTAAAGATGTCAATCCGATAGGAGGGTTAACCTTGTCAAAACCTTCAGGATATCCATAACCATGCCGTCCAGAACATGCTCGTGCTTCGATCGCAGATTGTCAAATCGATCAAGGACAATCAGCTTGACGTTATTGTCTGCTTCTTTGACGATGAGTTCGGCGAAGGCCCCAGCTGCAGCTGAAGAGATGATCAGTCAATGAACAGTCTGAGATGCGCACTAACCCTTGACTGCGGCTGGGTTCTGGGTAAGGGTAGTTAGACTGGTAGCAGCTTCGTACTTGACAGCATGTGAGGGGGAGTTGAGCAGTTCAAAGATACATCTTATCCATTTGGCCTAAACATGTCATCATCAGCGAATATCCGATCCCTATTATTAAACTCACCCTATTCCCGCCTTCGGTCTTCGCCTCCTTTCTGACCAGCTCGATCACCGCCATCTGCATCAACTCGTCCATTCCCCCAATCTGATCGAGGTTGTTGAGCAGATACCGAACCGCTGTCGATTGAGAGATGCTGCATAACGTGACGAAGGCGTTACGTTTACATGTCGAGTCGGATTCTGCAGCGAGGAAGGTATCAAGGAGTTCAGGGGCGTCGGGAATGAGGTGTTCATGGTCCTGGTAGATGGAATAGACGGCGAAGACGGCATTTTTCCGAACGAAAGAATGGCGGTGTTCCTAGAAGCAGTGCTCAGTCGGAGAAGGTCAAGAGATATTTCGTGCGCACAACACATGACCGGACTGTCGGAACGAGGGGTTCGAGCAGCTCGGATTCTCGGACCTTTTGTAGGAAACGGAGAGTTGCTCCTCGTATGTACTCGTTGGGATGTTGCTGCTGTTGTCAGATACCTGACACATCTAAGACAAGGTCTACTCACCAAGTCATTCCGGATGGCGTTGCTATTCTGCGTCAGTCACTCGACGCTGAAAACCCGAATCTACATACCAAACCAAGATCATCTCCTGCTTCAGCTTCCCGGCGTCATCCAACTTCGGACAGACCCTAAGTGTCATTGAGTATACTCCTGCTTAAGGCGGAGATATGCTCACTCCCAGTAGAAATGCAGCATCTTCTTGATCTGCTTATTTCGTGAGGGCATGACATATTGGATGATGGGCATGAGCAGAGTGGGCTGAAAGGGGACCTCAATGACGTTCCATAGCATTCAAACGATGCGGGTGATCCGTACTGGAGCTCGAAACAGCTACACACTCACGTGAGATTGGCCGTTCAGTGTCCCCACAATGATCCTCCTCATGGTCTCCAGCTTGACCTCATCTGAACCTTTCTGCAACGCGTTTCGGAGGTCCTGTGTGGCTGGCGAGTCGAGCAAGTCATCGTGAACGATCGTGTAGCATGTCGAATTGGGGTTCATGCTGTGCGCGTCCCTGCTGAGGCGATGTAGGGAAGTGATCAAGGCGTTAAGAGCAATGGGTTAATTTGAGACTGCCAGCGCGTAGACGACTAACTTACCACAATGCCGTACATCGCGGAATAAATCGGCGTTTTGGACTTTTGCTTGATGTCCGAGGTCCTCCGCTCTCCCAATATCTACGTATCATACAGCTACGACAACTCAAGATAAAACGGCTTCCCGGCAGGCGCATCACTCGACTCTGAGCTATTTAGCTCGCTGTTGGCGTTCCTAAGCATACTCTTCTCTTCCCCTTTCCCCTTTCCCCTTTCCCCCATCCCTTCCTTCGAACAGCATGGCATCCCCTACAGTCAATGTAAGTCGTCGTAGTTCCCAGCAGCAATCTTTAGCGGACTTCAGCCGATCCACAGCCGAGAGTTACCGTTACGGAGCTGAAGTCGATTTGAGCCTGGACTGACGTTTCTGCAGGTCGTCCGATATACCGCTCTCCTTTCCGGCATTGCATACGGCATCATACATCAATCCACATTACAGCTGAAATACGACAACGACAAGGTGTGTTTCTATGCATAAGGTGGCTGAGGCGCTCATTGATCTTCTCCCACCTTTTTTTTATCCAAATTCGAACGTCAATCCCTCTTTCCCTCATACCCCTGGCTTCGCTACCTGTCGTAACCCAACTCGAACTCGAAGGTCAAGCATCACACCGCACACCGAGCCGAACTCATTGACAAAGCACGGGAAGCATATGCGGCGAAGCTGGTAGCGGAAAGAGCAGGAGGACCCACAGGAGGAGGTGGGTCACTTGTTTTCATCCTGTATCGGGCGGGCGCTCTCATTTGGGACCAGGATGACCGGATGAGGTCCGAGATCTTGGTGCAGATGACTGGAACCTCAGTGCGAGATCCCAAGGACAGAGCCTGCCCGCGGAACTAGAGAATGCTGGAGATCTGCTCAGCTTCTGCGTACGCGAGAGTGCTCCCTATACCCCAATCCCGCATTATACTGTCCATTCTCGACCCTCAGACTCTGCTTACATGTCTCCTCAGTAATCACCGACCCCGAAGATCCGAAATTCGATGTGGGGAAGCTGATCGAGTCATGGACAAAATCGGAATAGCTGCGCTAGATTCATATGCAGCCAATATCCCGGCCAGGGGATAGCTTCACCTTTATCGCGGAACGAGACCTGCTCGTCCAGCTGTGGAGTAGAGCAGGCGTATCTAGTCCGTTTATGCTGAAAGAGGAGACAAGTTACTCAGCCACCGGTAAAAATGCCACGAGGAGAAGCCGGCGGAAGTCAAGACTGCTGGACGCGTTTGATGGATTCTGTTTGACATCCTCATTCGTTCATTACCATCACGTTGAATCTCACCCGCAAGTCTACCTTGTTGAGACAGCCTACTTGTCCCAGTCACTGGATCTCGACTTCGCCAGCAATCAGATCTTGACATCTACGTCCCTTCCTCAGACTCGGTTTGATTTTCGCAACATGGCTCCTCCTGAACCTATAGAGGTGGACGACGGGGACGTCGCGCAAGCATCAGAATCCCAAATCATCAACGAGGTACGCTCCACTGCCTTCTCCTCACCTTTTTTTTTCGCATCATAGCGTCAGCGCTAACACTGAGCTGGCTGCAGGAGTACAAGATATGGAAGAAGAAGTAGGGCTTGAAAGGCCTGCGACCGAGATCAAGCTGACTCAGATCAGTACTCCTTTCCTCTACGATACCGTCATCACCCACGCTCTCGTCTGGCCAAGTCTAACATGTCAATGGCTACCCGACAAGGAGACGTAAGCTTTCTTTGTCTACCTTCTTACCTCATGATATTGATACGGTTCACTGCAGACCCAAAGATGCCGACTATACCGTCCACCGCATGATCCTCGGCACACATACGTCAGGTCAAGCAGGGGACCAACTCATGATTGCCGAGGTGTTCCTTCCCAAATCGGCTTTGGATATGTCTGGGAAGGAGGTGGCCGAGCTGTACGACGAGGAACGGCAGGGTCAGTCAAAAGACAAGCTCGCTGCGAACACACTCACGTATCGTAGAGCTCGGATCTCATACGAAATCACCCGCTCGAATCCGGGTGAAACAGACGATCAATCATGATGGCGAGGTCAACCGTGCTCGATATATGCCTCAGAATCCCGATTTGATCGCGACGAAAACGGTACGAGGGGATGTTAATGTTTTCGATCGGACAAAGCATGAGACAACGGCGCCGAAGAATGGAGAATGTAAGCCGGATATCAGGTTGAAAGGGCAGACGAAGGAGGGGTAAGCGGGTCAGAGGCTGATTTGGGTTTGTGCTGATTCGAGCAGATACGGTTTGGCGTGGAGCAAAGTCAAATCGGGACACATTCTGAGTGCGAGCGAAGATACAACGGTAGCACATTGGTTAGTAGACTTGCTCGTTGTGAAGCTTGCTGAGCAGAGTCAGGGATATCGAGGCGTACAGCAAGAAGGACCCTTCATTACAGCCTCTTCGGAAATATACCGGACACTCCTCAGTTGTCGCGGTGAGTGGCTTGAGGAGGCTGAGGAGTGGGACTGACTCAATCAGGATGTCGACTGGCATCCGGAGTACGACTACATGTTTGGCTCGGTCGGAGACGACAAGAAGCTCATGATGTGAGTGGACGAAACGGAGAGGATGTTCCATTCTGACATCGTTCAGCTGGGATACGCGGAGTGATAATTCCAGCAAACCCAGCTCGCAAGTCGAGGGACATGCAGCGGAAGTCAATACCGTCGCATTCGCACCCAGCAGCGAGTACCTGCTTCTCACCGGTTCCAGCGACAACGTAGGGTTCATTGGCGATCTAACCCTTTGCTTGGTTGACCCTTGTAGACCATCGCGCTCTGGGATATCCGGAAACTCCAGCTCAAACTCCACTCCTTCGAATCGCATACCGACGACGTCCTTCAGATCACTTGGTCTCCCCACTCCCCCGTCCACTTCGCCTCCGCCGCCGCTGATCGACGTGTTCACATCTGGAATCTCGACGCTATCGGTGCAGAACAGACACCTGATGACGCGGAGGATGGGCCACCTGAGCTGTTGTTTGTCCATGGCGGTCATACGGCGAAGGTCTCGGATATCTCTTGGAGTCCGATGGCGAAGTGGCATATCGCGACGACAGCAGAGGACAATATCGTTCAGGTATGGGAGCCGTCGAGGCATATCCGGTCAGCAGGCGACGCAGATGTGAGCGCGATGGATCTGGAGTGAGGCGTCTTTTAGCAATCAGGAGATCATGAGATACAACGTGATGTCATCATATGATCATAATCCCCACATCGTGGTGGTATCTCTATCTCGTGCTTTCGTCCGCTCCGCCTGTGTCGCGTTTTTGCGAGGGAGAGTGAGCATCCCCCATCGAGGAAGGTCATCTAGTCCTCCGCCTGTGGAGATCACCTGATCCCAGACAGCGGAGAGGTCGAAGAGGTCTATGAATTGTTGGTCGACTGCTCTGGATTTAGGGGTCGAGAAGCGTCTATACCTAGAGTCCTGTCAGACTAGCTCAATCGTTGACGGGGGACTCACTCGTCAAAGATGGAGGTGAGAGACCATGATTGTAATCGGCGTATACAGCCAATCAAGCATCCTGTCCGGTGCTGAGACGCCGGTCAGATCTTGGTTAGACTTTCGAAGCGGAAGAAGTCGTACCTTTCCCTTGTTACAGTGAATGAGGATAGGATGATTTCGTCGATCGAGAATAGCGACGAGTGCTGCGCAGATCACGTCTTCGGGGATATTATCGAAGGGTTCCTGCGGACTTTGTCAGCTACTTGATAACTGAAGTTTGGGAGGATTCACTTTGTTCCCTGGTATCCCATATTGCTTTATCGCCTCTGATCAGCGAAGGAAGAATTGGGTAAGGAGGATACACACCATGAACTGGATATCTTGACTCTGACACCACTTCAAGTTCGCCTCGGGGTATTCCTCCAATACCAACGTCCTACTCATCTCAGCCCATCGATACTCGACGAACACACCAGTTCCACGTACAGAACCGTCTTGAGCCGTAAAGTCTCCATGAAACGAAAGTTTCTCTTCTTCGGGAATCCACTCCGATAAACCCCCGAACTGACGAGCGAAAAATTCTCAGGCGGGACGAGATCTTCTTCAATGGATGGGACGGCCGGAGGTGGAAGGTATATTGGTTGAGGACTAGGTACAGAGGTGGTCGTACCGGAAGGGGATTTCGGAGGTTGAGGATTATGTGTCGCTCGGATCCTCGCTAGGAAAGGTGGGACGTGTATGGAGCTTGAGCCTGAGCACTCGCCGTTGGAGGCATGGGAAGAGTCCATGGCTCCGAGTGGGAGCTTTGAGATTAGCTAGGGATCATGATGAAGAGAAGTGTGTCCTTTGCGTCGTGTGACCTATACCAAAGGAGGGTTAGGAAGCGCGAGCAAGGGGGGCACCATTTGTTGAACTTTTTTGCCTCCGTGCGTTTAGCCGACGTCTAGCCGAGATTGAGAACTCATCTCGAAGAACGCATGGTCATTGTCTTGCCTCGAGCTCGCAAATGGCGGTGGTTTATGTTACATATGCGCGCCCAATCAAGATACTGCGCCTTGGTCCCCCATAGGAATTACAAGTTCTGATACAGACTATATTAGAAACGGTATAAATACGCTCATACACCCATTCCATCAGTAATCCACGAAAGTGGACCCCTCTCCCGCCTCGCCCAGCGCCTCGTTCACCACCTTCGCTAACCTCAGTCCAGCCATAGCCAAAAGCTTCTCCACCGTCTTCTCCCGTCCTATTCTCCCCAGGTATGCATCCGTATCCAGCTCGATCAACGCGTCGTGAGAACCGTTATACTCTGCCGGCCAAGCGAGAGCGCAATTGATATCGTGCATCGGAGTTGCCCAAGTGTAGGGACATGCTGGGAAGGTGAAGTTTTGTCCGTCAAGTGATTGAGGTGTCGAAGCTAGCATCTGCGCTTGGAAATTATGCGTCTCGGTGAGTGGTATTGGTGCAGCGAGGGAGACATATGTTGACCATGTAGGTGGGAGGAGGGCCATGACGAAGGATGAAGCGGATTTGAAGGTGTGCATGAACGCGGGTGACGAGGCGGGAACATCGCTGTTTGACGAATGTGGGTATGGGTCTCCAGTCGGTGGACAGGCTAGCCAGTTCGCGAGGTCGTCGATCCACCATTGACGGATACCTTCCCAGACGATGAAGCGGACGTAGGGGTCGAAGATGGCGCCGAGGAGATTATCCTCAATCTGCTTTGAGGGGACTGGAGATGTGTAGTTGCCGAGTTCCCGGATGTTCTTCGTGATGATCCCGCTATCCCAGACGGAGTGGAGATTTCTCGCATGTCCCTCGAGCTTGAAGATAGCTGAGGCGTTCTGTCAGCTCGTCGACCGGAAAGCAACTCGGCTGCACTCACCCCCATTGCCACCCATATCTCTCCCGGTGAGGTGAAGAGGCTGATGCAAATCCCCCATGAAGTGTACCAAAAATCTCAGCGGGATGTCCCCTTCACCATCCATCACCGCCTTCGTATAATTCATGATTGCCGTCAATACATTCACATCCTCATTCATCCAACCATGTTCCCCGAACTCGCAATGATCCTGTGGGTGATCGAGGTTCGCGTTGATATAGTGCATAGGAGCTGTTCCTCGATATCGACCTCGGATCTGATCGGCCCATGCTGCTACGGGGGCGAGGTGACAGCGCGCTTCGGAGGGGAGGATGTGACATAGCTTGGCTCGGGTTGAGGGGTGGAGATGGATTTGGGCGATGGTTGCGATGATTTCGTGGCCTGAGGTGGCGTTGCTTTGTTAGTTGAAGGCGCTTAGGCGAGTATGAGAACATACCAGCTGCTCCCCATGACAACACAGCTGGCAGAAACGATGAGGCGGCCAAGAGCGAGAAGAAGGAACGCATGCTGTAGGGTGGGATGTTGGATAGAAGCTCTATCCCATTGACGCAAGGGAGGCGTTGAAGCTGACACGTGGCTCATCTCTCTTGAACACCGGGGCAAGTCATGAAGCGACGTTGTACCTTTGACCTGATAATCGGCTCAGATTCTCACTGACCCCGTGCTTTGAAGAGCCCTATCAAATCATCTTCCCGTCGTCAAGAGACGGTCCCTCACGGTCGCCATCAACATGAAACATCCAATACACCTTGACCTTGTCTCGCTCAAACCAGAAGTGATAGATTAATCTTACAAGCTCTTCTCCATCTTGGCTTACCAGTTTCTTCAGGACATCCCGAACCCCGAATCACCCGAATTCGCAGAGTTCCTCGATACACATTTCGATGCTGGCGAGAAGTTGATTCAGTCTATGCCGTATTTCTTTCAAGAAGATACCAGTTTGTTCGGACTGATAGCGATGGTAGCGAGTGGAATAAAGGGTCTACGAAAGTGGGTGGGACGGTACAGATCGTCGACCTCTCGAAAACGGTGAGTCAAGCTTCTCAGCCACCCTCATATCGCACTTAGAAGCTTAGGCAATGCACGCATAGGCAAAGAAAACTCTTGATCTTAAGGAGTATTGGTGTGGTCGGGCTTCGATACACACCACCGAATCAGTCAATGCTGCTACACAGCCCCACCCTCCACGTCGTGGATCGAGCTTCACACCTTCTGCACTGAAGCGACGACTCTCATCCAAGCCCAATGGTCATGCAGCGGTTTCCGAGGTTGAGAGGCAGGCTCAGGTGATGGCTACTGATCCTCATGGGTTGTACGAGCGGTTCCGGCGAGGTTTACTTGAGTACCACTCAGAGGTGAGTTTTGAAGCTTTGGCCGTCATCGCTCACCATGGCAGAACGAAAGAGAATATATCGAAGCATGTCGAGAAACACAATGCCTTCATGTTTACCAGGCGCATGTCGCCGAGGTCTGGCGATTGACATATGTCACTCCTCCTCCAACGAATCCTCGAACATTTGTGGTACTCTTGCTGTCGAGGGAGCTGATAAGTGAACCACCGGGAGAGAGGGCTTTCATGAACAGTAAGTGCTCAATATCGCTTGTTTGTTGGAGCTGATCGAGGACAGTCTCGCTTCCTTTTCTGCACCCTGATTGCCCTGAGAAGATAGGTGGGGAGAAGGCGAGGGTTAGAGGGAAATACGTCTCGGTGGAGCGAGTACGGGAGATGGATGGTGGGAAGAAAGTTGAGTGGAAGATGGCGACGAGCTCGGATGCTGGAGGTGAGTTGTCCTCACCCGTTCGGTTGTTTGGCCTGATACCTCCGCCAGGCAACATACCCCGTTTTATAACCAACAATTCCCTTCCCTCAAGTATCGCAGAAGACGTTCCGAGTTTCCTAAAGTGGATGTCGAGCCGGTTCCCGGAAGGTGGGGACGTGGAGTCGCACGAAGTGGGGAATGGAACGGTTTAACGATCACAACGCGAATCTCTAGTACGATAACTATTACGATGACCAACACGATGGTTGGGCAAAACAGTTCATGCAGGCGTGAATGGCTTCCGCTAGAGTTCGTCAACGAATCGGTTCTTGATGCCTAGCAACTCCACTTCGAAGAGTAGTGTCGAGTCTGGAGGGATGACAGGAGGATGTCCCCGTACACCTATAGCTTATTAGCATCTCTTCGGCATGGACTGATGGTGCAGGCATACCGTAACCCAAGTCAGGAGGGATGGTAAGTCTCCTCTTCTCCGAGACACACATGTCAAGCAGTCCCTGGTCCCAGCCTTTGATCACTTGTCCAGCACCGACTGAAAGGACTAGCTTAGCGTAGTATTTTCTTGGTAGTATCGCTAGGCGCTCACGAGTGAAGTCGAAAGGATCATTCCGATCAAGTGAGGAGTCAAACTTGCTTCCATCGCTCGCGAGGGTCCCTGTATAGCTGAGTCGGAAGGTCAGCAGGACTGTCACTAGATTTGAGAGGTGAAAAGCGGAGTATCGTCCTGAGAGATAGAGGTGGAACGCACTGCATCGAAAGCTTGTCACCCTTTCGTGTCCTCAGAGGACAATCATCGGGTTTGTACTTGATCCCGATCTGCAGTTGGGCATCTTTCGCGGTGATGATGGCGATAGAAGCGACGAGAGCCAGTAAGAGAGTCTTAAGGTACATCATCACGTCGTGTCTCACTGGGACCGCGTTATGATGCAGTGGGCAGCAATTGGAATGGAAGTGGGATGAACGGAGATGACCCAATGTCCGGTTCTATTCGTCTGGCTTGTACATGCTCCTTGCTGCATTCCACTCCCTCAAGCCTTTGTGAACGCTAACAGCTGAACCCGGACGCTCTCCGACGAATGAGGTGCCGAGAAGATGGACAACGAGGGTACGGAGCTAGTTGAGGCGTATGGTGCGTACAAAACAATCCGCCAAATCCCTTGGCTATGATGCTGAGTCAATGTGGCCGTTTTCAGACTATCTCTTCAAGTTCATCGTCATAGGTCTGTCGCTTCGACCCGTTCTGTTTGTGATACATCATGCTGAGATCGAGTCCAGGCGAAGCTGGTACTGGCAAATCCTGCCTCCTACATCACTGCATCCACGAGTCTTGTGCGTTACCGCCTACATCCTCGAGGCATGCGGTATACGAGCTGACGATGACGCCTCAGTCAAGGAGAACTCGGCACATACGATCGGAGTAGAGTTCTCGAGCAGGACATTGATTATAGGGGACAGGAACATAAAATTGCAAGTGGGTGCTCCTTCCAGCCGGAAATCCTCTTCAGGAGGATGTAGGCTCGATAGTACCCGAAAGGAGCTTATGAGCTTTGTTAGCTTTGGGATACAGCTGGACAAGAGAGGTTCCGATCTGTTACACGGTCATACTACCGTCCGTAGAGCTTGCTTCGGGATCGGTAAAGGGCTGATTCAAGCCTGTAGGAGGAGCAGCTGGTGCATTGCTGGTCTACGATATAACCTCGTACGCAACCTTCATATCGGTGCTGCTAGTCTGCTAATGACAGTCCATTTGTAGCCGACAGTCGTTCTCCAACCTCAGTCGCTGGCTCACTGACTGCAAAGCCCTCGCTTCACCTCATCTTGTCATGGTCTTGGTCGGGAACAAGCTAGACCGAGAAGAGGAGCGGGAAGTCGAATATGCGGAGGGGTCTCGTTGGGCTCAGGAGAATGGTCCGTCTTTCCTTTCGTCGTTCAATCTCATTGTATCGCGCTTCAGGCCTCCTGTTCGTCGAGGTCTCGTCTTTGACCGGAGAAAACGTCACCACCCCCTTCCTCTTAGCTGCCCGCACTATCCTCTCCTCCATAGACGCTGGTACGCTCGATCCAGACGCGGCAGGAACAGGGGTGAGCTATGGAGAACGCCAGCTTCGAGCGGTGGGTAGCAGTTCGGGATTGAGCGCGGCGTTTGGCGGGACTGCAAAGCGGAAGCGAAGGCGGAGCGTCAGTGTAGGCGATATGGTGGGGAGTACGAGGTGTAATTGTTAGAAGGGAGGGAGACGGCGACTTCAATACTGTATAATTGTAATACTTAATCCTGTATTGCATCTGAAAGACTCGATGTACCTTGTACATATCGCATATGGAACAGCTCACAGCTCGCGGCCCTACCTCGTTGAAACTATTGACCGTCATCGCTGAGGCCGAACCTTTCATGACGAGATAAATCCGCAAATGTCCGGCTGCAAAACCCGGTGAGAAGATAACGCCAACTTGGGCTCATGACGATGTCAGATACCGAAGCGATGCATAAGCCGAGATGAGTCGAGACCAGACAAGATTGATTTGAGTTGCAGCTACTCTGCGATACTATCAATCCCCAGAGTCGGTGGGAACCCATAAGAAATCCGACTGTCCGGTGCCCTCCCATAGCTCGGTCGCCCTCCATACCCCTGCATGACCCGATGAGCGACACTCGTCAAGTTGTTCGGGTGCCACGGTTTAGGCGGATCATCAGACCCAGAAGCGGAACCCAGCGAGAGGCGATGAGGTGGTGAGTCATCAAACGGGTCTAAAAGAACAGGTCGGTCAAGCTGAGTAGGAAGCGGTGGTTCTTTCGGCCCAAGTCGGTACAGCCTCTTTCGACGCGCTTTGATCCTACCTCCGCCTTCTGCTGTAGCTGAGCCAGGTTGACTTTGGCTCTCACCGGAGTTACCCGTTCTCGTCGCGGTAGGCTTGCTTAAATAAGGGAAACTTCGGACAGCTATGTGTTCGTGACCTCGAGCGTAAGGGGACAAGGTGTGATTGGAGTGTGAGAGCGTCGCAAGCTGTGAGACCGAATTATTGAGCGGAAGCATGATGCCGCCAGGTCCGACATGTCGCGAAGAGAAAGTTGTTCCTGGTGAAGTGCCAGTGAAAGAGGGTGCACGCGCATGGACCTCCCGAGGTATCAAGTCAATGGACATGGATCTGGAAGATGGAAGCTGGGACGAGGCCAAGGTCGACATGGTTCCGGATCGAGTCGCGCGTCTATCCGTGTCCCAGCTCGATCCAGACGTCTTTGCTGCAGAGGAAGAAGCGGCGGTCCCGGATTGCCGACGAGGCAATGGCGAACGGTGAGGCTGAAATGACTTGGAGGTGGGTAATATGTTGAGGGATTCGGAGCGGGTGGGTGGTCGTGGTGAAGTTAGGAAGACATCAGAACGGCTCGTGACTAGACGGCGGAGACTGGACGGTCCGGGACCAGCGGTGGCAGACCGGGGAAAGGGGTTTCTAGGGGCTTGGGCGGTGCCCAATCTCAAACTCTGCGATGCCAGTCAGACAGTACCAGAAGGAAACTCAAATACTCACGCCTATGATGGACGATGGACCGCCCGCTGAGCTCGCTCGCGCCGTCACGCTCGCCCCGGTCGCCGTACCAGATGGGCTTGGCATAGCCCCACCTCCAGCCTCCAATGGCGCTCTTATCTGCGATTGCGAATGATAGACCCTCGGTCTGGTGACGAGTCCTCCTCCTACGGCCGGGAATGTGTCCCACTCCACAGCTTCCACATTACCCGCAACAGATCGCCGCCCACTCGAACGCCTCGATAAAGACGGTGCGATCGGTCGAAGGGAATCTGCTATCTCGACCATATTGAAGCTTCGCGTCTCGTCCTCGTCCCAATCGCTATCGCTCACATCCCCTCGGTCTTCCACTGCGTCGCCGACTGACGACTTGGCCATAAGACCGCCAAGTCCTCGACCTTCTCCTTCCCTCGCCTTCTCCCATAATCGTCCAAACGCCTCGTACCCGCTGTGCGTGGGCAGTCCTTCTGGCCTTAATCCGTACGTCGGGTCGTAGTCCTCGATATCGTGGAAGACAGTGTACGAGGTTGGCGACCCGGACGCAGCAGTTGAAAGCCGTCTCTCCCTTGCAGCTTTCAGGATCGCTCGCCGCCGAGGAGTGAGATTGACATTTGAAGGGGAAGCATTGTAGGTTGTAGGAGATTCGTCGTTCGTCTCCTCATCGTCATCTTGGCCTGTTGCGGACGGAGCATACTCTGGATCCTTGTAGGGCAATTCGACCTTCCCGCCAACTCCGCTACTGCTGAACCACCTTTGACTAAGCCGATGAATGATCCCAGGCAAGTCCTCCCTAAACATCTCCCTTAGCTGTCCTTCGATCTCCTGTTGAAGATAACCCCTGATCACCTCAACCGAATCGAAGGTAGATGAGACATCCACGTACTGAAGCGGATCGTTCTTGAAGACCAGGGTGATACCTTTCGAGGCGGACACGACGAGGATGAGGATAGCGCGGAGGTGCAGACGGGAGAGTCGGAGTGTCATGGGCACGAGAAGGGGTTGGGAAGCAAGAAGAGGGGTTGAGAGAGGAAGGGTGGCGGATGGAAGGAGGTTGGGATTGTGCGAGAGCGGGTTGGCTTGAACTCGACATCGGACTTCGAGCCAGGCGTCGCCTTGATAGCCTAGTCTGAGGATGCCACGGAATCGGTCGAGTGATAGGTCGCCAATCTCGAGGAGGGTGAGCGTCGGTGGCTGAAACGAGTCAGCTTGCTAAAGAAAGGGAACCAGATACACACCTGAGTACCCATACTGAGTTCGACAACTTCGATCCGCCCTTGAATGACTGGGGGTTTGTTGCCCTGTAGCAGTACGTCAAATACATAGCGGACTACACAGGTCGGCCCACCTTGTTTAGTGCACCTTCCAGCATCCCCTTTGCGTCCTCGTGGAAAGCAGGCGAAAAGGCGGTCGACCATGATGGGAAGAGGAACGACATGCTGGTCTAAGTTGGTTCACGACAGACGAACAAGCCGCAGACTACGCTGGGACTGCCATCGTGGTCGGGATTCTCATGTTGACACCGGCAAGGGCTCTATTGAATGTGGACTCATGATGTTCCTCAGGGACTTAACAGACTGTTAGTCCGCTGCAGATAATTTGGTTGATGATGCCGGGAAACACGCGTCAGAACAACATCCGCTCTTCCGCGCTCAATTTGAACCCTAAGTTACCTCTGCAACATCTCAACCTCATATGCATGCACATAGGTGGAACTCATGAAAAGACATGTTGTCTACTATCAGACCATGAGAGCTATCTGCTAGCTTGAAGAAGCCCATCTGTATCAGTGTCAACAGCAACCTCTACTCTGGCACAATCAGCAAGCCTCCTCCTGCAAGTCCCTTTCTTTGAGCCAAAGGTGATCACTTGTCTCCCTGTGTCATGATTGCATCACGATAAGCAAGATCGTTATACTCGACCATGTGTCGACTAAGTATGCCGAACTTTATCAGGAACACGTCATCATCAATCCACGAGCATCTAATCAAACCTTTTGACGCGTCCAACTTGTCACGATCGTGAATCGAAGCTCGGATAGCATCGCCGAATATCGCCGACAACAAGCAACCAGTGCTTCACCCCGACCTTGTACTCTGAAACGAGGTTCGACCATGTTCTTTGTTCGCCGAAACGAGGTTACCTTTCCCCCTTTGTCTACGACGTGTACTCAAAACCCTTCCCGCTTGCCTACGACGAAACACCATCGAGATCGAAACAAGACAAGCCGAAGATAGGCCAGCAGAAGAAGGTATAAGAGAGATGAGTTGAGAGACGGAGAGAACCAGCGATTCGAGATTGCAAGTCATTGAAAGTCATTGATAGTTATTGAAAGTCATTGAAAGTCATTGAAAGTCAACGATAGTCATTTCATTGAAAGTCAACGATACATTCATAATTACCTAGCTTTGCCGAACTTGACCTTTGCACTGCGTACTCTACTCGGGCACTTAACTCGGCTACACCCACGCGTGTCCTTGAGTTATTCAAGCTAAGTTCGAACGGTAGCCTAAGTTCGCCGAAGCCTAGTCAATCGTCGTCGATTCGAGGAGCTGAGCGTCGGACATACTGCTGGTCGAAGCACCGTACAACTACCTCTGACAGCTACGTCTGTTATTTGGCTTACGACACATCTTTAGTTCAATTATAGACAAAGACCAAGGCTGTACATTTGACAGGGATCTAGGATACGCAAGAACCCTCTATTTGGGCTTCACCAACCAGTTTGGGCTCGGGCAAGTTCCACAATTCGGTGAGGTACTGTCACGGTGCTACGTCGACCAGCAGTATGGCCCGGACGCTCAGCTTTCGGAATCGACGACGATTGGCTAGGCTTCGGCGAACTTAGGCTACCGTTGTCGAACTTAGCTTGAATAACTCAAGGACACGCGTGGGTGTATGTCATAGTCGCCTAAACAGACCCCGCCCAAACCATTGTTCTGCCGAACTCGCAAAAGGATAGAGAAGAATGAAACTGCCATGAACAGGGTTTCTACGGGATTACGGAGATCTGCTCGCGAAACTGG
>JAABUH010000642.1_pt1 | contig 47068 bp, 36 predicted proteins | sample 5559121 | NCBI WGS metagenome assembly JAABUH01 (sample SAMN10711871, study PRJNA513364) | rock metagenome | isolation source: Antarctica rocks | place: Antarctica: Victoria Land, Battleship Promontory nord | collected 2015-12-28
AAGTCCACGCCCACGGTGTGGGTGCCGGCGCCGAAGCTGCCCAGCACGGTGAGGCTCTGCGTCTGCCCCGCGGCATGCGAGGCCACCACTGTCTGGGTGCCGCCCACGCTCTTGCCGTCGACGGTCAAGGTGAACTGCGCGTCGCCAAGGTAGCGATCCTCGCTCAGCGACACGGTCAGCGTGTCGGAGCCGGACCCCAGCGTCATCGCGGGCGGGCTCGGCGCCACGACCGCCGCCGCCGGCGCCTGCGCCCCGAAATACTGCGCCCACGCGGCCGCCTCCTGCGGCTTGCCGTCGGCGGCACCGGTAAATTGGTAGTTCCCGCCCCCGTTGCTGTCCCAGATGTTGACGAAGTCCACCTTCGTGCCGGCCGCCTGCGCCGCGCTCAGCTGCTGCGCCAACCATTGCGGGAACGCGGCGTCGTCCTTGACGTCGGTGCCGGCTCCGGAATTGCCGGCGCCGGTCTCCGGCAGCGCCACCGGCTTGCCCTGCTGGGCGGCGAACCGGAGGATGTCGGGCAGGCTGAGGCTGTGGCCGCCGCTGCCGTCGCTGGAATAGGGTGTCGCCGCAGGGTTGCTCCAGTAGTGCGTGCGGTTGGCAGGGTCGGCCATCCACGCCGCCAGGCTGGGCGCCGTGGTGCCCGCGCTGGCGCCGAAGTTCTGCAGGCTGTAGGGGTACATGTCGGCGTAGATGTCGGCGCCGATCACGTCGACGGAGGCGTTGCCGGGGTAGAGGTTCGTGGTCGCCTCGGCGTTGCTGTAGTTGATCGTGCCGGGATTCCAGATCACCTGCACCTTGACGCCGTCGGCCTGCCCGGCGGCGTGCAGCACGGTGGAAACGTGCTGGAACGCCTTGACCCAGTCCCCCTGGGTCTGCGCGTCGTCGCCGGCGTAGTTCGGCGTCCCCGGCAGGTTCATCTCCCAGCCAGGCCGCCAGTACTGCGTGCCGAAGCCCTGCTTCGCCCAGGCCTGCACCACGCCCTGGATGACGCTGTCGTACTGGCCGGAGGTGAAGTTGCGGAAATACTGGTCCTGGCTGATCGAGGTGTCCGCCAGCGACTCCATCGGCAACCCGATCACCGGCGTGGCGGTTTTGGCGGTGGGCGACTGCGCGAACGAGGACGCGGAGAACCCCGCGTTGTCCACCCAGTTGCTGATCGGCTTGTTCTGGTCGACGTAGGCGACGAGGTACTGGGGCGCCGCACCCAACAGCGTGGTGAAGCTGCCATAGGTCGAATCGAATGTGGCCTCTGCGGACGGATTGCTGTTGTCCGGGTTGCCGAAATAGGCGCCGAGCACGAATGGCGTGGCTGACGGTAAGGTCATGAACTCGCGCTCCGGTTGCACTCCGGATCGTATGATCCAGAACCTAAAACCGGATGCTAAGCAGATAACTCTTCCGTGATGCAACTTATAGTTGTGAAAAGTCGTCAGACGCAACCTTAGGCCGCTCGGCCAGGAGAAGGCGGCGTCCAGCCCGGCGGTGGAGTGTGGCCGATCCGCGGTCCGGTCGGCCTCCACTGTCGGGAACGCGCCGGCCGTGCCTACAGCTTCCCACGGCGGCCAGGTCGCCGGCCGCGCCACGAAGGCTCCGCGACGGCCCGGAGCCTTCGTGGCGTCAGAACACCCGCTCGTAGACCTTGACCACGTCACCCGGCTTGAGGAAGCCGCCCGGCAGTACCCTGCCGTCCAGGCTCTGCCTGCCGTTCAGCCGCACCACGTAGGCGTAGGACTGCACGGCGCGGTAGGTGAACCCACCGGCCACCGTGACCGCGGTCAGCATCGTCATCCCCGGCTGGAACGAGTACTGGCCGGGCTTGGCCACCTCTCCGAGCACGAAGATCGGCCGGTAGTCGGTGACCTGCACCGACACGCTCGGCTCACGCACCAGCTTGCGCTCGCGCAGCTCGGCGCCGATGCGCGTGCTCAGCTCCGCCGTGGTCAGCCCCTCGGCGTGCACCGCGCCCAGCAGCGGCACCGCGATGCTGCCGTCGTCACCGACGCGGTAGTCGTGGCTGAGCTGGTCCTCGCCGTAGGTGATGACGCGGATCTGGTCGCCCACGCCGAGCTGGTAGGCGACCGGCCGGTCCGCGCTCAGCACCGGCAGGCTGGCGCCGGGTGCGCAGGCTGCCAGCGCCGCCAGCAGCGGCAGGGCCAGCAGGTCGCGCCGGCGCGGCAGGAGGGCGTGCGGCTGCTGAGGGGAGTGGGGCGTGTGGATCATGGGCGCGCGTCCTAAAGGCCGAAGCCGACGGTGAAAAGGGCAACGTTTTCGAGGTAGCTGAGCTGCGCGCCGCCGCTCCGGTCGATGAACTGGTAGCTCACGCCGAGCTGGGTCCTGCGGTTGAGGAACCAGGTGGCGCCGAGCCCGGCGGAATAGATGTTCTGCGTCGGCGTCGTCGTCGCAGACACGCCCGGACCGGCGGCGGAGCCGGAGCTGACGCCGACGCCGGAGCCGGAACCGAAATCGGCCCGCTGATACTCGCCGAATCCGGTCAGCACGACGTTGCGACGCAGCTCGTGCGCGACGTTGAGCTGCACCGACGTCACGGTGGTGGCGATGAAGTTCACGTTGGTGGAGTCGTCGATCTCGCGCCGCACGATCCCGGTCAGCGTGGTCATCAGCTGGGGCTTCCAGGTCACCGACGCCTCGATGATCGGCGAGCGGATGGTGGCGAACCGCGCGCTCGCGTAGTTGCGCTGCTGGTAGCCGATCAGCGCGCGGTAGCGGAACACCCCGGTGCCGGTGTAGTCAAACCCCGCCAGCACCGCGCCGCCGACCGAGTTGAAGTTGCCCACCCCGGCGGGATGCGAGGTGAAGTCGATCACGGTGCCGCGCAGCACCAGCAGGACGTCGCGCTTCGGCGACAGCTCGTAGCGCGTGGCCAGCTCGGGCTGGTACACCAGCCGGCTCTGCCAGGTCTGCCCGAGCGTCGCGTTCAGCCCGTCGCCGGCCGGCGCGACGACGTTGCTGAACCGATACGATGCTACGTCGAGATCGGGCACGAAGCTCAGGCGGCCCTGCGTGAGGAACGCCGTGCCGATCCTGACATCGTCGACCTGGAACGGGATCGGCACCGAGAGCACCGCGCCCAGGTCGCGCGGCGTCTGCACCACGCTGAGATGCTGGTAGCTGCCGCTCACCTGGTCGAGGCCGACGTCGTAGGTGCCCGACAGCCCGGCGGACCAGTTGGTGAAGTCCTGCACCGGGCGGGCCGGATAGCGCTGGTCGTCCACGCTGAGCTGCGCCGCGACACTGTTGCGCGACCAGTCCGACTCCGCCGAGACCGTGGCCTGGGTGTCGATCGCGGCGCTGGCACGGCCACCCTGCACGCCGTCGACGTTGCTGTCGTAGCCCAGCGATTCGGCGAGGCGCGGCCGGATCACGAACGAGCCCGCGCGGACTCCGTCGGAGCGGTACTCCGGCTGCACCCTGGCCTGCGTGTTCTCGGGGGTCTCGGTCAGGCCGGGCGCGTAGTCCGGGATGTAGCGGCTGAGGAGCTGCGCCTGCGCCGACGCCAGCGGGCAGACGCCGAGTGCGAGCGCCAGGCCAACCGGTCGCAAGACGAGAGTTCTCATCACCGCATTTCAACTATGAGTAGCATGCAAGCTCCTAGATAAACCCTAAAGTTAATCTCTTGGGCGCTCTAGTCCAAATGCGAGCAACCGCATGATCGGAAACTCCCGCAGATGTTCTGTGTGCACAGTATACCACAATTCCTTCGTTTCTCATTCTCCTGTTAAACATCTCTTTTTAGATTGTCATCGGGCTTTTTTCTGAGTAGTCATGCTGGCTAGAATTTCCCGTCATATCCGGCTTTGCCGGTTCGGAGATTGGTCAGATGACCGGCGTCCTGGACCAGGTTGCTGCGCGCCCTGTGCTGCCGCCCCGGCAACGTGCGGGCGACGCCCACGTGCTCGGCGATGCCGCCTGCATGGCCGCGCTGTTCGCCGCCGACCTCGTCGCCTTCGTGGCGGCGCAGACGGCCGCGCTGTTCCTGGCCGACCTGGTTCGCAACCAGATGGGGCAGCAGGTTCCGGCGCTGTCGCTGCTGGCGCAGATCCAGCCCGAGATCCAGACCCTGGCCGCGCTGTTCTGCAGCGCGATGGCCTACCTGACGGCGCGCGGCTGCTACCGGGAGCGGCTGCCGTTCTGGGTCGAGCTTCGGCTGTTCGTGCTGGTCAGCACCCTGGCCCTGCTGGCCGAGGCGTTCATCGAGGTCGCGCTGAAGAACCAGCCGTCGCGGCTGGTGCTGATCGGCGGCTGGATCCTGTTCCCGCCCGCGGTCGCCGTGCTGCGTCCGCTTGCCAAGCGCGCGCTCGCGGCGCTCGGCCTGTGGCGGGTTCCGGTGCTGGTGATCGGCGACGCGGCGGGCATCGCCAACGTCGCCGCCGTGTTCGGCTCGGAGGGCGTGTCCGGCTACGAGGTGGTGGCGACCTGCGCGCCGGAGCAGGCCCTGGCGCTCGCCGAACGCGACGGCTGGGCCTCGCTGCTGCGCCAGGAGGGCGCCCGCCGGCTGACGCTGTCGATCCATCGCGGCTCCACGATCGAGCCGCGCCTGATCCAGTCGATCCTGCGCGCCGGCCTGCCGTTCGTCGTGCTGCCGCCGGTGGACGTGCTGCCGGTGGTCGGCTGCGAGCGCATCCCGTTCTTCAGCCACGACACCCTGATGCTGTCGTACCGCAACAACCTGGCGCAGCCCGCGGCGCGGCTGGCCAAGACCGCGTTCGACCTGCTGCTCTCCAGCCTGCTGCTCGCCGCGCTGTCGCCGCTGTTCCTGCTCGTGGTGCTGCTGGTGCGACGCGACGGCGGTCCGGCGTTCTTCTCGCACCGGCGCATCGGCGCGCACGGCCGCACCTTCGGCTGCCTCAAGTTCCGCACCATGGTGCCCAACGCCGACGAGGTGCTGCTGCGCGCCCTGGCGGCGGACGAGGCGCTGGCGGCGGAGTGGGACGCCACCCAGAAGCTGCGGCACGATCCCAGGATCACCGGGATCGGACGGGTCCTGCGCGCGACCAGCCTCGACGAGCTGCCGCAGCTGGTCAACGTCGTGCGCCTGGAGATGAGCCTGGTGGGGCCGCGGCCGATCGTGAAGGCGGAGGTGGCGCGCTACGGCGACGACATTGCGTTCTACTACGAGGCGCGACCCGGCCTGACCGGGCTGTGGCAGGTGAGCGGCCGCGCCGACACCTCCTATATCCAGCGCGTCCGGCTGGACTGCTGGTATGTCAAGAACTGGACGATGTGGCACGACGTGGCGATCCTGAGCAAGACGGTGCCCGCCGTGCTCAGCAGGCGCGGCGCGCACTGAGCGGCGGCTGGCGTTGCGGCCAGCGCCACCCACGCGCCACGAGGCGGCGGCATTTCCGGGTGGCGCGAGAGTTGCTTCTGCAAGCGGGATGCGGCCTCAAGAGGGATGCAGCCTCTCGCCGGCGCACCGATGCCGCGCATGACGCCCGTTGCGGGGTGCAGGCCGACATGCGAGGCATCTGCGGCCGCCATGGTGGCCGCCGGTCCGCAGGGGCGACGGGACCGCGAGCGCGGGGCCGGACGACAATGATGCGGAACGGAGGCACCAGGATTTGAGCATCCTCTTCAGGGCGGGTCGGCGTGACGAGGTGGCGCGGCCTCGGGTCGACCGGCCCGCCTCGTCCATCGTCGCGGCCTCCACGGTGCCGCTGGCGGAGGTGTTCACCCCGACCCGGCCCAAGATCGGCGAGCAGCGTCTGGCCGGCCGCAGCACCGAGCTGCAGAAGATCCTGGGCGCCCTGCTGGAGGAGCATGCCCACGTGGTGCTCTACTCCGAACGGGGGCGCGGCAAGACCTCGCTGTCCAACTCCGTGATCGCGGCGCTGCGCCAGCACGAGGTCGCGGTGGCCCGCTACACCTGCGACGCGGCCAGCAGCTACGAGGACATCATCCGCGGCCTGCTGCGCGACCTGCCGGCCTCGATGCTGGCGGTGCCGGCCACCACCGCCCAGTCCGCACAGGGCTCCGCGCAGGGTTGCTCCGCGGCGCTGCCGGACGGCGCGCTGCAGCCGTTCGACGTGGTGTCGATGCCGGGCAGGCTCACCTGCCCGTTCCTGGTGTGCGTGGTGGACGAGTTCGACCGGCTGCGCAATTCCGTGGTGCGCACCCAGTTCGCCGACACCATCAAGCAGATCTCCGATCGCGGCGTGCGCATGCTGTTCATGCTGGTCGGCGTGTCCGACAGCCTCGAGCAGATGCTGGGCGAGCACCAGTCGATCCAGCGCAACCTGGTGGCGCTGCCGCTGCCGCTGCTGACCGACGAGCGGGTGGGCGAACTGGTCGCGCGCGGCGGCGCCGAGGCCGGGCTCGAGTTCGCGCCCCCGCTCGCGCAGCGCATCGCGGCGCTGTCGCGCGGCATGCCCTACATGGCGCAGCTGCTGGCGCTGCGCGTGGCGCAGGCCACCACGCTGCGCGGCTCGACGCGCGCCACCGAGGCCGACCTGCGCGCCGCCGCCGACCGCCTGGTGGACGAGGCGGAGCCGCGCGTGCTGTCGCTCTACGCGGTGCTGACGCATCACGGCGCCGACGCCACGGCGGTCGACGCCCTGCACGTGGTCGCCACCGCGGAGCAGGACACCTTCGGGCGCATCCAGGTTCGCGCCACCGGCGACGGCGTCAAGGTGGGCGATGGCCTCGTCCCATCCGGCTGTTGGCAGCGCATCCTGGACGCAGGCGTGCTCAACGCCGGCCTCCCCGACTCGCCGCTCGTCAGCGTGTCCGACCGCAGCCTGCTCAACCACGTACTGATGCGCGGGGTGCTCGCACGCCGGCCGCAGACATGGTCCTCCGCCGCAGCCGCGGCGGTGCCGAACGCCGTCCCGACGCCGGCGCACTGAACCGCAAGGCGCACCGACGATGGACGTTTCCGTGGACCTGTCCCCCGCCAGCACCAACCCGCAGGGGTTCCGGCTCGGCGAGCTTGCCGTGCTGCTCCGGCGCCGCGCCTGGCTGATCGCGCTGTGCGCCGTGTGCGGCGCGGTGGCGGCTGTGGCGCTCAGCACGCTGCTGCCCAGGCTGTACACGGCGTCGAGCAAGATCACGATCGCAGGCGAAAGCTTCGCCATCCCCGAGCTGCAGGGCGTGCTGCGCAGCGACAAGTCGGACCCGATGCTGTTCGCGCGCACCGAGCTGCAGGCGCTGTCCTCGCGCCAGCTGCTGCAGCAGGTCGCGGGCGAGCTGGACCTCGCCGCGCTGCCGGAGTTCAACGCCGCGCTGCGCCAGCCCAGCCTGGCCAGCGTGGTCACGGGCCGCATCAAGGGCGCGTTGTCCGCCTCGCCCGTGCCGTCCGCGCCCGTGTCGCAGGAGGATGGCGTGGTCGCCACGGCGAGCCGCAGCCTCGCGGTGTTCAACGACAACCGCAGCCTGGTCATCGACCTGTCGTTCACCTCGCAGGACCCGAAGCTGTCGGCGGATTTCGTCAACACCCTGGTGCGCGACTACATCTCCGGCCAGGCCGGGCAGCGCTCCACCGCCAACCAGGACGCCAACGGCGCGCTGCTCAAGCGCATCGACGGGCTGAACGCCGAGATCGCCGCGCTGGAGCAGCAGAGCCGCGACATCCGCGACAAGAGCCAGATCGTGGGCCTGCGCGCCGGCAGCGTTGGGCAGCAGCAGCTCGAGGAGCTGGCCAGCGCCGTCACCCGCGCCAGCCTGGAGCGGGCACAGCTCGAGTCCACCTGGCAGCGCGCCACCGCCCTGGCGCGGAACGGCACGTCGGACGAGCTGGCCGGAGTGCTCAGCTCCGAGACCGTGTCGCGGCTGCGCGAGCAGGAGGCCGCCGCCGCGCGCCAGGTGGCCCAGCTCTCGACCCGCTATGGCAGCTCCTATCCCGGCGTGCGCGACGCGCAGGCCAGCCTGGACTCCTCGCGCCGCCTGCTGTCGCAGGAGGTGCAGCGCATCATCGGCTCGCTGACCACCCAGCTCCAGGTGGCGCGCGAGCATGAGCGCGACGCCCAGACCCAGCTCGCCGCCGCGCGCGACGACGCGGTGAAGAACGGCAACGTGCAGGCCAGGCTCGACGACCTGCGCCAGCAGATCACCGACCGCAGGGCGCTGGCGCAGAACCTGCTGGAGCGCACCCAGCAGACGATCACCCGCCCCGCCTCCGAGCAGACCCCGGACGTGCGGGTGCTGAGCGAGGCGTTCCCGCCCGCGGCGCCCTCCAGCCCGAAGACCGGCCTCGCCGGGATGTTCGGCCTGCTCGCCGGCGCCGTGCTCGGCTCGCTGGTCGCAGTGGGCACGGCGCGCGACCGCAACGTCGCCACCACGCGCGACGTCGCCAGGTCGGACGGCCTGCCGATCCTGTCCGTGCTGCCCGCGTCGCTGGGCGGAGACCGCCAGGTCCAGGCGCGGCGCGTCTTCGCCGATCCGTCCGGCCCCGACGCGGAGGCGCTGCGCACCCTGCGCGCGCGCATCAGGCTGCATGGCCGCGCCGCGGCGCCGCGGGTCGTGGCCTTCATCCCGGCGCAGCGCGGCGAGACCGGGAGCGCGCTGGCCGTGGCGTTCGCCCGCCTCGCCGCCATGGACGGCGAGCGGGTGCTGCTGATCGAGGGCAACCTGCGCGCGCCCGGCCTACCCAGGGCGCTCGGCGCCACCGGCGGCGAGCTGCCTGCGGTGCTGACCGGAACGCTGGGCTGGCGCGAGGCGGTGCTGCGCGACGCCGACAGCCCGCTCGACCTGCTGTTCACCGACCGGCCGGCGAGCGACAGCCACGCGCTGCTCGGCGGGATCCGTCTGCAGAACCTGCTGGTGGAGGCGCGCGACGACTACACCCTGATCGTGGTCAGCGCGCCCTCGGCCGCCACCCCGTCGGACGCCCTGGTGCTCGCGCACCGTGTCGACACCAGCATCGTGGTCTTCGCCAGCCGCAAGGCCCGGCCGGCGGTGGCGACGACCCGGCCGTTCATCGAGGACCTGCTCAAGACCTCCACCGGGCCGGTCGCCGCCGTGCTGGTATCGGCGTGACAGGCATGCGGCAGGGACCGCGGCACGGGGCAGCGCTGCCCCACGTCGCGATGGTCGATCCGTCGCTGTTCACCATTCCCTATGACCGCGCCCTGATGCTCGGCCTGTCCCGCGCCGGCCACAACGTCAGGCTGCACGGTCGCGCCCCGGGTCCGGAGGACAACGACAGCAGCGGGATCACCATCGATCCGGATTTCTACCGGCTGTCCTCCCTGGGCGCGGTGGCGCGTCTGCCGAACCGGTTCCGGCTGCCGATCAAGGGCGTGGATCACCTGGTGTCCATGCTCCGCCTGCGCGCGCGGCTGCGCGAGCAGCGACCGGACATCATCCACTTCCAGTGGCTGCCGCTTCCCGTGGTCGACCGGCGCATGCTCGCCGGCCTGCGGGCGATCGCCCCGCTGGTGCTGACGGTGCACGACACCAACCCGTTCAACGGTGATCCCTCCGCGTCCGTGCAGGCGCGAGGGTTTGCCGAGTGCCTGTCCCTGTTCGACCAGCTGATCGTCCACACCCGGCAGGGCCGCGACAGGCTCCTCGCACTCGGCATCGAGGAGGCGCGCATCTCCGTGCTGGCACACGGCCCGATGGACGAGCTTTCCCGCGGTGCTGCGCCGATGGCGGCGGGAGGCGAGCTGACGTTCCTGCTGTTCGGCAAGCTCAAGCCCTACAAGGGCCTCGATGTTCTGGTCGAGGCGTATGCCAGCCTGCCGGACCCCCTGCGCAGCCAGGCCAGGCTGCGGATCATCGGCAAAGCCTACATGCCGCTCGGCCCGATCCACGCGCTGGCGGCGGCCCGCGGCGTCGCCGACCGTCTCCTGCTCGAGTCCCGCTTCGTGTCGGACGACGAGGTCAACGACCTGTTCTCGCCCGACGTCGTCGCGGTGTTCCCCTATCGCGAGATCGAGGCGAGCGGGGTGCTGCCCTTTGCCCTGGCCAACGGCCGGCCGGTGATCGCCTCGGCGCTGGGCAATTTCGCGGAGACGATCCGGGACGGCGTGCAGGGCCTGCTGGTGCCGCCGGATGACGCGCCGGCGCTGTCCCAGGCGATGGCGCGCATGATCGGCGACCGTGCCTTCCTGTCCGGGTGCGCCTTGCAGGCCCGCAAGCTGGCGGAGGCGGCCCCGGACTGGGACGTGATCGCCTTGCAGACCGCGGTGGTGTACGCCGCGGCACGGTCCCGGGCAGCCGGCCGCATCGACGCGCGCTAGGCGGCGGAGGCGCTGCTCTCGGCGCAGCCGCGGTGGGCGACCTCGACAGCAACGACGTCATACCAAAGGCCGTTGAGTGTGACCGGTCCGGCCAGCAAGGCCAGAGGCTCTGCCTCTGGACTCCGCCAAAGGCCTCAGGCCTTTGGCGGGTCTGGGCAGAGCCCAGCCTTGCTTCCTGATAGGTCGATGTCAGGGGTCGTTGGTGTCAGCCCTGCGGCACGACGTCCCGCGTCGTGCCGCGTCGTGCCGCGGGAGGGAGCGGGTGCCGGTCAGGACCTCGGGTCTGCGGCAGCAGAGTGGCCGTCGCCGGCGATCCATCGGCTCTCCAGCACGTCGCCGGCAGCGGAACGCACCGGGATCGCATCTCCATCCACTGGAGCCTCAAGGCGAGCCTTGAGCCAGGTCCGGTCCGGTACAGCTTCCGGACCCGCTTTCCCGGCCCTGCCGTCAGGCGAACATCGCCAGACCGGAGTCGCTTTTTGCCCCATGGCCCGGCTTTGCCGCTTGTTTCGGCGGCCCGAACACCAGGTGGGTGTCGAGCTGCTGCCGCGTCGGCGTGGTGGCGATCACCTGGCCGGATGCGTCGTGGAAGGTCAGCACGATGATGCCCAGTGTCAGGTCGAGCCGGGTTGACGGGTTTGGCTTGTCCGCCTGCACCGTCGCGCAGCCTAGCGTCACCGCCGCGGAGGTGGCGAGCGGGAGGAGCGGCACGTCGGCACGGCTGCGGGCGGGTGCGGCGGCTGCGATCACGATGCGGCTCCATCCGGGTTCGGCAGACCGTCGGACCCGGGCGCGGGTCGGCGCTGCCGCGAAGGCGCTTGCCGGCAAGTCATCCAACGCTTTGGTTAACCGAACCTGAAGACGCTGCCGGATGGGCCAGGTCCGATATCCCGCCTGGGCGATAGCGGCAGCGTTACGTCCTGCGGGCCGCGACGTTAGCGGGGCGGCGCCGCACCGTCAGGCTGCGTCCCGCCGCCACCGCTCTCGCCACGCGGCGTGAAAGACTGCCCGGCCGAGGCAGCCGGCCGGGACGCAACCCCGCCTTGCGCCGGCGCGTCCGGCCTCGCGCCACCGGTCCCGCTCGACATGTCGCCGCTGGTGACTCCGGATGCACCCGGCACCGGCTTGCCCTCCTGAGCCCGCAGCGGCGAGCACGTCGCGGCACCCAGCCCCGAAGCGACACCCAATCCCAGGGCGGCACCCAGCATCAACGGACCCCGACCACGCATCGGCTCCTCCTTCGAATGCTTTCACGCCGAACGGCGACGCGCCATCTACAGCCGGCGCTTCAGGCCCGCCGTCAGCTCCGCCGTGGTGGCGTTGCCGCCGAGGTCGCGCGTGCGCACCCCGTCCTCGACCACCGCTTGGCGGATCGCACGGCGCAGCGCCTCGCCGCGCTCCACCATGCCGACGTGGTCCAGCATCTGCGCCGCCGCCAGCATCAGCGCCAGCGGGTTCGCCACCCCCTGCCCCGCGATGTCCGGCGCCGAGCCGTGCACCGCCTCGAAGATCGCCACGCTCTTGCCGATGTTGGCACCCGGCGCCAGCCCGAGCCCGCCGATCAGCCCCGCGATCAGGTCGGACAGGATGTCGCCGAACAGGTTGGTCGTGACGATCACGTCGAACTGCCACGGGTTGGTCACCAGCTGCATCGCGCAGGCGTCGACGATGCGCTCGTCCATCTCGACGCGGCCCTCGTACTCCTTGGCGATGTCTCGACCCGCCTCCAGGAAGATCCCGGTCAGCAGCTTGAGGATGTTCGCCTTGTGGACGACCGTGACCTTCTTCCGCCCATGCGCGATCGCGTACTCGAACGCGTAGCGGACGATGCGCTGGCAGCCGGAGCGGGTGTTAAACCCCGCCGCCATCGCCACCGCCTTCGGGTCGTCGCCGATCGGCATGTAGTGCTCGAACGCCGCATAGTATCCGTCGAGGTTCTCGCGGATCAGCACGATGTCAATGTCGTCGAACCGCCCGCCCGGGATCAGCGTCAGCGCGGGCCGCACGTTGGCGTACAGCTCGAATTCCTTGCGCAACTGCACGTTAACGCTGCGGAACCCGCCGCCCGACGGCGTGGTCAGCGGCCCCTTCAATGCCAGGCCGTTGTGCCGGATGCTCGCCACCGTGACGTCGGGCATCGGGTCGCCGCTCGCGGCGATCGCCGCCATGCCCGCGAGCTGCTCGTCCCACTCGAACGGGCTGCCCAGCGCGTCCAGGATCTCCACCACCGAGGCCACGATCTCCGGCCCGATGCCGTCGCCCGGAATCAGCGTGGCAGGCATCTTGCCCGAGGCGGACTGGCTCATGAAACGACTCCCGACGTGCTCGGCTCAAGGCTACGCCGATCCGGCGGGCAGGCAAGCAAGACTGGGCTCTGCCCAGACTCGCTCCCTTCCCGTGCCTGTCGCACCGCCTGCGGCGATCCCGGGCAAACCGGCCTGGAGACTCTGCCTCCGGACTCCGCCCAAGGCCAACGGTCTTCGAGTGTGACCGGTCAGGCAGGCAAGGTTGAGGCTCCGCCTCAAACTCCGCCAAAGGCAGGCCTTTGGAATCCATCACTTAAGAAACGGGCTTCCAAAGGCCTCAGGCCTCTGGCGGGTCCGGGCAGAGCCCAGCCTTGCTGGCTAACAGGTTCCGCCCTGCTCAGTTCACGTAGCAGTGCTTCTGCTTGCCCATCGCGACCAGCTGCTTCGCCCGCGTGGTCGCCGCCTCGCCCTTGCGGTCCGCCGCGGCCGCCCGGATCGTGTCGATCGCCGACATCTCCGACACGCCCGCGGTCTGCGACGTGGTGGTGCCCTTGTGCGCCGCCGCCGACGTGGCGCCCGCCGAGTTCACGATGGCGTTCTGTGCCTCCACCTGGCTGGTGATCTGGTCGCAGCTCAGCGCCGCGTCGGCCGGCGATGCCGCCGCCGCAGCGGCTCCGCCGCCGGTGTTGGCGACTCCGGCCGGGGTGGCCGCCGCGCCGGCAGCCGCCCCGCCGCCGGCGTCGGGTGTGGTCGCGCACGCTCCCAGCAGCAGGCAGGCGGCAATGGCAGGAAACATAGGGTTCAAATCGTCAACTCCACATCGGGTCGGTGGGCCATGCCCGACCAGCCATGGACGGACGGCGGTCGGTCACGGGCTGCAGGCGGCGTCGATCCGCCCGCCGCCGGCTCGCCACGATGGGCGAAACCCTCGCGCCGCACCAGCCGCTACTTCTCCTTGTCGAAGCGCTCCTGCGCCGTCTTGAACTCCGCGGTGTAGTCGCCGAACCCCGAGTACACCCTCGCCTGGATCTGAGTGGCCTCGTGGCTGATCCCCGCCATGCGGCTCTTCGCCGCCGCGCTGATCGCCTCCATGTCGGAGTTGGCCTGCTTCATCACGCAGGCGTCCCAGGTCTTGGCTTTCGCCTCGTACTCGTTCACCACGTCGGCGCTGTGGTTGTACTTGGCGCGGTCGCTCAGATCGAGCACCGGCCGCACCGGCTCCGCCCCGCACGCCTGCGGCGACCATGCCGGCCCGCCCGCGGCCGCGTCGCCCCCGGTCGCGGCCGGTGCCGGGTCTGGCTGCGCGATCGCCTGCCGGCAGCCGATCGAGAGGAGCAGGACAAGCCAGCACAGGTGCCGCATCAACGATCTCCTTGCATCACCGCCCCGACGCTAGAGCAAGGCCGGCTCCGAGGAAATCACCCGCGCGGAACGCCGGCCGTGCCGCAACCACGCCGGGAGACCCCGAAGGCCGCACCGTGCCCGCTTCCGGCATGCTAACCTGACCCGCTTCCTGATACCGCCGTGCCGCTTCCGGTGACCACCCAGCCGCACCGCGGCTGCAAGGTTGACACGCAGACCAGGCCCAGCCTGCCCTGCTTGCGGGCAACCTCGCTGCCCCGACGGCGGGACCACCTCGCAACCGGGGCGCTTACATTGCGCTTGCGTTGCACCTACGCCGCACCACGCCATGCCGGGCCTTGATGGCACAACCTTTGCTTGGTATCGACGCAACAGCATCATCCGGTGCGGCGGCGATGCATGGTCATGGTACCGTGCGCTTCGTCACGCGCCTGAATCGAGGAGACAGACTTGGTCGACCAGATCATCCATTACGTCGTGCTCAGCGGCGGGCTGCTCGCCATCATGCCGCTGCTGTTCGTGCTCACCCTGGCCGTCGGGCTGGAGCGCTGGTGGCTGCTGGCGCGCACCGTCCGTTCGGGCAAGCGCGTGCAGGCGGCGATGCGCACCATCGGTTACCGCGACATCGACGGGCTGCGCGCCATCGCCCGCCAGGAGAGCAAGACGCTGCAGGGCCACCTGGTCAACACCGCGATCGCGTCGTGCGGCGAGAGCGCCGACGAGATGGACGGCCACCTCGAGGAGGAGATCATGGAGTCCATGCCCCGCCTCACCCGGCTGATGTGGATCCTCGACACCTCGGTGACGATCGCGCCGCTGCTCGGCCTGTTCGGCACCATCATCGGCATGATCCAGGCGTTCAACGTGCTGTCCAGCCACGGCGGCCCGGCCGAGGTCACCGGCGGCATCGCCGACGCGCTGGTGTCCACCGGCGCCGGCCTGATGATCGCCATCGTCGCCGTCTATTTCATGAACTACCTGAACACCAAGATGCGCCAGATCGTGCACCAGATGGAGCTGATCAAGCTCGGCCTGGTCAACCGCTACCACGGCAACGGCGTCGTCCACGAAACCGGCGCCACGCCGCTGCGCCGGCCGATGCCGGTCGCGCAGGGGGCATGAGCCATGGCCCGCAGGCGTTCCATCCTCGAGGAGCCGCACGCGCGCCTCGAGATCGTGCCGATGATCGACATCATGATGTTCCTGCTGGTGTTCTTCGTGATGATCGCGCTGCGCATGATCCCCGACGCGGGCGTCACCATGCAGCTTCCCGGGGCGGCCACCGCGACGCAGATGCCGGCGACCCAGGTGGTCATCGCCATCGACAAGGACGACGTGATCCACATCCAGGACCAGACCTACAGCCTGGACGCGCTGCAGGCCTACCTGGCCGGCGTGAAGCAGAACAAGGTCGCCAACGTGGTGATCGCCGCCGACAAGTCGATCAATTTCCAGCAGGTCATGGACGTGATGGACACCGTGCGGAAGACCGGCATCACCGACGTGGGCCTCGCCACCAAGCAGGAGTAGGCAGGACTTCCGCCCTCCCGCTCCGGGCCGCTCCGGACCCGCACACGCACATGCAAGACCCGGTTTCCTCCTTGAGGAATGCCGGGGTCTGGGGGGCGGCCTCGCCCCCCAGCCTTCCCTTTCTTCAAACCGACGCCCGAGGCCCATGAAGCACCTGATCGCCGCCGCCGGCCTCGTATTCGCCGCCACCGCCGTCCACGCCGAGGAAGGCATGTGGACGCTCGACAACCTCCCCACAAAGCAGATGCAGCAGGTCTACGGCTTCACCCCCGCCCCCGAGTGGGTCGCCAGGGTGCAGGGCGCCTCGCTCCGTCTCGCGCAGGGCTGCTCCGGCTCGTTCGTCTCCGCCGACGGCCTGGTGATGACCAACCACCACTGCGCCAACGCCTGCCTGTCGCAGCTCTCCGACGCCGGCCACAACTACATGCAGGCCGGCTACAACGCGGCCAAGCGCGAAGAGGAGCCGCGCTGCCCCGACCTGGAGCTGAACCAGCTCGACAGCATCGCCGACGTCACCCCCGCGATGGCCGACGCCACGAAGGGCAAGACCGGCTCGGACTACGTCAAGGCGCAGCGCGCGGCGTCCAGCAGGATCGAGACCGACTGCGTCGCCGGCGACGCCGCCACCTGGCGCTGCGACGTGGTCAGCTTGTACCAGGGCGGCCGCTATGCGCTCTACAAGTACCACCGCACCCAGGACGTGCGCCTGGTGTTCGCGCCGTCGCAGGACATCGCCTTCTTCGGCGGCGACCCGGACAACTTCAACTTCCCGCGCTACGACCTCGACCTAACGTTCCTGCGCGCCTATGCGGACGGCAGGCCGCTGCACCCGACCTACTTCCCGTTCTCGCCGGACGGCCCCAAGGCCGACGAGCTGGTGTTCACCGAGGGCAACCCCGGCTCGACCAGCCGCGACGAGACCGTGGCCCAGCTCACCACCTTGCGCGACGCCACCCTGCCGCGCGTCCGCACGCTGTACTCCACCCTCGACGGCGTGCTCTGGGAGTACAGCCGCCGCGGGCCGGAGCAGGCCAAGCAGGCGCAGGACGACATCTTCGGCGTCGAGAACACGCTCAAGGTGTTCGAAGGCTGGCAGGGCACGCTCGCCGACCCGGCGCTGTTCGAGCGCAAGCGCGACGCCGAGGCCGCCCTGAAGGCCTGGGTCGACGCGGACCCGGCCCGCAAGGCCAGCTACGGCGATCCCTGGTCCGCCATCGCCGCCGCCATGACGCGCGACCGCCAGCTCGCGCCGCGCTTCGCCATGGTCGAGGGTCGCCGCGGCCGTGCCGCCGGCTTCGACTCCGCGCTGTTCTCCCGCGCCCGCACCCTGGTCCGCGCCGCCGCGGAGCGCGCCAAGCCCGACGCAGACCGCCTCCCCGAGTATCGCGACGCCAACCTCCCCGCCCTGCAGCAGTCGCTGTTCTCCGCGGCACCCATCTATCCGGAGTTCGAGCGCACCACGCTCGCCTTCTCGTTGACCGCGCTGCGCCAGACGCTCGGCGCCGACGACGCCTTCATCCATCAGGTGCTCGGCGCCGCCTCCCCGGAGCAGCTCGCCGACCGCCTGGTGGGCGGCACGAAGCTCGCCGACCCCGTGGCCCGTCACACCCTGTGGGACGGCGGCGAGGCCGCGGTGGCCGCCTCCGACGACCCCATGGTCGTGCTCGCCCGCGACGTCGACCCTGCCGCCCATACCGTGCGCAAGCAGCACGAGGACGAGGTCGACGCCGTGCTCGCCAAGAACAGCGAGACCATCGCCCGCGCCCGCTTCGCCCGCGACGGCACCTCCAACTACCCGGACGCCACCTTCAGCCCGCGCATCTCCTACGGCACCGTGAAGGGCTGGGCCGAGGACGACGGCAGGCAGGTCCCGCCGTTCACCGACATGGCTGGCCTCTACGCCCGCGCCACCGGCAGCGATCCGTTCAAGCTGCCGCAGGACTGGCTCGACGCGAAAAGCCGCCTGGACCCCAAGACCCCGTTCGACTTCGCCACCACCAACGACATCATCGGCGGCAACTCCGGCAGCCCGGTGGTGGACCGCGACGCCCATGTCGTCGGCCTGATCTTCGACGGCAACATCCATTCGCTCGGCGGCGACTTCGCCTACGACGGCCGGCAGAATCGTGCCGTCGCCGTCGACACCGCGGCCATCCTCGCGGCCCTGCGCCAGGTCTACCGCAACGACGCGCTGGCGGACGAGCTGACGGCCTGGACCCGCAAGCCGGGGCAGTGAGAAAGCAAGGCCAGGGCTCTGCCCCATGGCTTGGAAGCGGGGACCCGCCGGGAGCAGCGCTCCCAGGCCCGCGTCCGATGGGGCCTGCGGGACACAGCGGCGGGGTGTGCCGTAGGCCTCCAACAAATGGTTTCCAAAGGCCTCGGCCTTTGGCGGAGTCTAGAGGCAGGGCCTCTGGCCTTCTTTCCTGATGGCTCGCCCCCCAGGCCCCCCCCCCGAGACCCTGATGCGTCTGCGCGACATCGCGCGGATGCACCTGATGTTCGGCGGCGACCTCCTGCGCGCCGGCCGCGCCGACGAGTCCGAGGCCTACCTGCGCGCCGCCCTGCTCGTGGACCCGGCGCTGACCCCGGCGATCGGCCTGCTCGCCCGTGCGTTGCTCGACCTCCAGCGTCCCGACGAGGCGATCGCCGTGCAGCGCGAGGCGGTCCGGCGCGAGCCCGGCAACATGTTCCACCGCGGCACGCTGGGCGCGATGCTGCTCACCGCCGGGCGCTACCGCGAGGGCTGGGCGGAGTGGGCGACGACACGTTCGCTCACTCCGCGCCTCGCCGCCCCGGAGCGCGAGTGGGACGGCCGCGCCGAAGTGCGCGGCCGCACCTTGCTGGTGATCTGCTGCGACGGCTTCGGCGACGCGTTCCAGTTCTGCCGCTATGTTCCCGCCCTGGCCGAGCGCGGCGCGCGCATCGTCCTCGCCTGCCAGGCGGAGGCCGCGCCGATCCTCGCCCGCCTGCCCGGCGTCGCCCAGGTCGTGGACCGCACGAAGCCCCTGCCGCGCCACGACCTGTGGACCGAGGACAAGATCCTGCCGCTGCGGTTCGCGACCGAGCCGGGCACCATCCCCCTCGCGCAGGGCTACCTCGCCGCCGACCCAGCCCGCATCGCCGTGTGGGCGCGCCGCCTGCCGCCCGGCCCGAAGATCGGCCTGGTCTGGGGCGGCGACCCGAAGAACGACCAGGACGGCGCGCGCTCGCTTCCCCCCGGCCAGGTCGCGGCCCTGCTGCGCCCGGTCCTCGCCCACGCCGGCGCGCAGTGCGTCAGCTTCCAGCACGGACCCCGACGCGCCGAGGCCGCCACCCTGCCCGGCGCGCTCGACATCGCGGGCGAGCTGACCGATTTCGGCGAGACCGCCGCGGCACTGGCCTGCATGGACCTGCTGATCGGGGTGGAGACCGCCACCACCCACCTGGCCGCCGCGCTGGGCCGGCCGACCTGGGTGCTGCTGTCCCGCCGCCCCGACTGGCGCTGGGGCCTCGCCGGGGAGGCCTGCCCCTGGTACGCAACCGCCCGGCTCTGGCGGCAGTCTACCGCTGCGGACTGGGCCGCCGTGACAAGCGCCGTCGCCGCGGCACTTCCGGCCTGAAGTCTGGCCGACCGAGCTTGAGTTCGACCAGTACAAGGGCAAGCAAGGTTGAGGCTCTGCCTCAAACTCCGCCAAAGGCGAGCCTTTGGAATCCATTTAATTGAGGAAGGGTTTCCCGAAGGGTCCGGGCTTGGAGAAGGGACCTTTGGCGGGTCCGGGCAGGGCCCGGCCTAGCGTCCCGACGGGCCGGCGTCAGGCCTCGACGGTCTGTGCCACCGTCTCGACCGGGTGGCCCAGGTAATGCGACAGCACCTCGGCCGGCCGCCCGTCCTCGCGGACCCGGCCGTGATCCATCCAGATCACCCGGGTGCACCATTCCAGCATGATCGCCGGCTGGTGCGACGAGAGCACCAGGATCTCCGCCCCGCGCACCACGCTCTCCAGCCGCGCCCTCGCCTTGGCGAGGAAGTCCGCGTCGCCGGCGAGGAACCATTCGTCCATCAGCAGCACCTCGGGGTTGACGGCGGTCGCCATCGCGAAGCCGAGGCGCACCAGCATCCCGGAGCTGTAGAACCGCACCGGCAGGTCCATGAACTCGCCCAGGCCCGCGAACTCGGCGACATCCTCCTCCAGCCGGCGGGTCTGCGGCTTGCTGTAGCCGTTGTACAGGCCGCGGAGCATGATGTTCTCGCGCCCCGTCAGCTCCATGTTCATCCCGAGATTGGGATCGAGCATGGCGGTGACCACGCCGTCCACCCGCACCCGGCCGACCACCGGCTCGTAGATGCCCGCCATGGTGCGCAGCAGCGTGGTCTTGCCCGCGCCGTTGCCGCCCACCAGGCCGAGCCGGTCGCCGCGCACGAGCCGGAGCGAGACGTCGCGCAGCGCCTGCACCACCACGCGCTTCTGCCGGTCCTCGCCGAGGCGGCCGGACGCCGCGGCGAACACCGTCTTCTTCAGGGAGCGCGAGCTGCCGTGGTACAGCGGGAAATCGACCGAAAGGTTGTCGATGCTGACCGAGCTCATGCGGCGGCCCCGCGGCCAGCAAGCAGGCAAGGCTGGGCCCTGCCCAGACCCGCCAAAGGCCTGAGGCCTTTGGAAACCCGTCTCTTGAGTGCAGGTTTCCAAAGGCTCGCCTTTGGCGGAGTCCAGAGGCAGAGCCTCTGGCCTTGCCTGCCTTGCCAGTCGCTCCCAGGGGGCACCGGCCTCACACCCAGAACGCCAGGCGCGCACGCACGCGGGCGAACACCAGCCATGCCGCCGCCCACAGCAGGATGCTGAAGCCCAGCGCCGAGCCCCACACGAGCCAGGACGGCGGCTGGGACAGCAGCGGGCCGCGCACCACGTCGAGCAGGCCGTCGAACGGGTTGAGCGGCAGCCACCAGCCGCGCGCGCCGAGCTGCTCCGGCTTCCAGACCACGGGCGTGATGTAGAACGCGATCTGCACGATCGAGCCCACGATCGGCGGGATGTCGCGGAAGCGCGAGCACAGCGTGCCGAGCAGCAGGCAGCAGGCGAACGCGTCGGCAAGCCACAGCAGCAGCCCGGGCAGCGCCATCAGCGCCTCCGTGCCGGGCAGCAATCCGTAGATCGCGAACACGACGACGAACACCACCACGTTGTGCGCCAGCACCAGGACGTTGCGCACCACCACGCGGATCGCCTGCAGGAAGAACGGCATGCGCACCGAGCGGATGGTGCCCTCGGCCTGGGTGAAGGCGTTGCAGGCGTCGCCGATGAGCTGCCCGATCGCGTTCCACATCACCAGCGAGACCGACAGGAACGGCAGGAACTCGCGCAGGTTCATCGAGAACAGCGTGCCGTACACTAGGCCCAGCGCGCCCACCATCACCCCGGTCGACAGCGTCAGCCAGAACGGGCCCAGCATCGAGCCGCGGTAGCGCAGCTTGATGTCGAGCCAGCCCAGCGTCACCGCGAGACGCCACAGCCGCAGACCGTCGGCCACGTCGTGCACCGCGAGGCGGTTGCGCGCGAGGCGTGTGGAGTCGGCCGTCAGGTCGAGGTGGGAACCCACCAGGGACTGGGCCGGATGATCGAGGGTGACGCTCATGGCGGGTCGCGGATACTCCTTCGCACCCAGGCAGGCAACGCCGCACCTGCCCGGATGGCGGGTCAGCCTGCCTGGAGCCGACGGCGCGGCAGCAAGGCTGGGCCTTGCCCAAACCCACGAAGGCTCCCCTCCAAGCAGGGAGCCTTCGAAAGGCTTCTCCCCAGAAGATGGATTCCCGAAGCTCGCCCTGAGTGAGTCCAGAAGCAGAGCCTCTGGCCCTGCCTTGCTTCGCGTGCCTGTCGCACCTTCGCCGGCATACCCGGGCGGATCGGTCCGCTGCTGCTGTCCTCAGTCGTGATGGACCCGGCACGAGGCACCGACTCGGCGCCGCACGGCACGACTTCATGTTGCCTCGCTCTGCAGCCACCTGTAAGGGGTTAGACAGAGTTCCTGACGGGTCACGTGAGCGGCGGCCAGCCCGGCCGGCGCAACCGGCCGCAACCTCGCGCCGAGGTGCGGGCGTCCCTCATGCAGCCGCGCAGTCTCGCCATGACGGAGGCTTCCGCCGGATGACCAGCCCGCTCCCCGCCCAGGCCCGCGCGCCTGGTCCGAACGCGCACCCGGCCCAGGCGCTGCGACGCCCCCGAACTCCGGCCCTGCCGCGGCTGCGGCTGCTCGGCGCCGCCGGCACGCTGGCCCTGCTCTCCGCCTGCGCCAGCCACACGCCGCAGATCTCCGCCACCCAGGAGGCCGCGCAGTACGCCGCGCATGCCCGCAGCGACTACTCCCCGCCCGGCCCCCCCGAGGACCCCTGGGGGCCCTACATCACCGAGGCATCTACCCGCTTCGACGTGCCCGATCGCTGGATTCGCGAGGTGATGCGCGTCGAGTCCGGCGGGCGGCTCTACCACAACGACACCCTGGTCACCTCGCCGGTCGGCGCCATGGGCCTGATGCAGGTGATGCCGGCGACCTTCGACGACATGCGCGGCCAGTTCGACGGCATCGGCAACGACCCCTACGATCCGCACAACTCCATCCTCGCCGGCACCGCCTATATTCGGCAGATGTACGACGTGTACGGCTCGCCCGGCTTCCTCGCGGCATACAACGCCGGCCCCGGCAACCTCGACGCCTACCTGACGCGCGGCCGACGCCTGCCGGCCGAGACCCGGCGCTACGTGGCGATGATCGCGCCCTACATCCGCGACTCGAGCCCCAGCAACCGCAGCCAGGCCGACATGCTGGCGATGAACCACGCGGCCGCCGCGCCGGAGGTGGTCGAGGTCGCCGAGGCGGACGGCGAGGAGGCGGCGCCCCGGTTCCGCGCGCCGCGTCCGGCGCCCGTGCCCCGGTCCGAGCGTGTGGCCGAGGCGCGCTCCGAGCGGCTGGCGGAGCGGTATGCGGCGCGCGAGCGCCTGCCGGAGCCGCCGTCGTGGTCCGGCTTCCCATCGCGCCCGGAACAGGTGGGCTCGGCCCGCGCCGGACATGGCGGCTTCGGCCGCCTCGCCCCGGCGCCGAGCTTCCAGACCGCCTCCTACGCCGCCCGTCACGAGGGCGTCCGGCTGTTCACCCCCGCGCTGGCCGAGTCGCTGCCGCGTGCCGGAGCGAGTGGCGGCTGGGCGATCCAGGTCGGCGCGTTCGGCAACCAGGGCCAGGCCAGCGCCGCGGCCGGCCAGGCGCGCGCCGCCGCCCAGCTCGGCCAGGCGCGGTCCGCGGTCGCCGGGGTGCGCGAGGGTCACGCCACGCTCTACCGCGCCAGACTCACCGGACTGTCGCGCGAGGCGGCGCTGCACGCCTGCGAGCGGCTGGCGCACGGCCACGGCAACTGCATGGTCGTCTCGCCCGCCAGCCAGTCCTGAGGCGTGTCGCACAAGCCTGGCGCCGGTGGAACGGCAGCCGGTCAGCAAGCAAGGCCGGGCTCTGCCCAGACCCGCCATGCCTGAGGCCTTTGGAAACCCATCCCTTGGACAAGGGGATTCCAAAGGCGAGCCTTTGGCGGAGTTTGAGGCAGAGCCTCAACCTTGCCTGCTTCACTGGCCACCTAGCCCCGCGGCAAGCCGAGGTATCGTTGCTGCGGTCGCGTGCCGGTCTGGATTTGTCGCCGTTGCCGTGCTTCCTGCTCGCATAGGTTGCCAGGAGACGGCTGTTGCGCATTGCGGTGATTGGCGGCGGGTATGTAGGCCTGGTGTCCGGCGCGTGCTTCGCCAGCCTCGGCATCGCGGTCACGGTGGTCGAGGCGGACCCGGCCCGTCTCGATGCCCTGGAGCACGGGCGCATCCCGATCTACGAGCCCGGCCTCGACAAGCTGGTCGCCGACAACGTCGCCGCCGGCCGCCTCGGCTTCACCGGCGAGATCGCGTCGGGCATCGCCGACGCCGAGGTGGTGTTCATCGCCGTGGGCACGCCGTCGCGCCGTGGCGACGGCCACGCCGACACCTCCTACGTCTATGCCGCGGTGGAGCAGGTCGCGCGCGCCGCGCAGGGCTACGTCGTGATCGCCACCAAGAGCACCGTCCCGGTCGGCACCGGGCGCCGCGTGGCGCAGATCGCACGCGACGCCAATCCCGCGCTCGACTTCGACGTCGCCTCCAACCCCGAGTTCCTGCGCGAGGGCTCGGCGATCGGCGACTTCCTGCGCCCGGACCGCGTCGTGATCGGCACCGAGTCCGAGCGCGCCCAGGAGGTGATGCGCCGCCTGTATCGCCCGCTCTACCTGATCGAGACGCCGATCGTGTTTACCGGCATCGAGACGGCGGAGCTGATCAAGTACGCCGCCAACTCGTTCCTGGCGATGAAGATCACCTTCATCAACGAGATGGCCGACCTGTGCGAGAAGGTCGGCGCCGACGTGCACGACGTCAGCCGAGGCATCGGCCTGGACGGGCGCATCGGCCGCAAGTTCCTCCACCCCGGCCCCGGCTATGGCGGCTCCTGCTTCCCCAAGGACACCCTGGCGCTGATGCGCATCGCCCAGGACCACGGCGCGCCCTCGCGCCTGGTCGAGGCCACGGTCGGGGTCAACGACGCCCGCAAGTCCTCGATGGCCGCGCGCGTGGTCAAGGCCTGCGGCGGATCGGTGCACGGCCGGACGATCGCCGTGCTCGGCCTGACCTTCAAGCCGGAGACCGACGACATGCGCGACGCGCCCTCCGTGCCGATCGTGGGGCGCCTGGTGGAGGCGGGCGCGCATGTGCGGGTGTTCGATCCGGTCGGCATGGCGGCGGCCCGGCCGATGCTGCCGCCCGAGGTGGCCTATTGCGGCGCGGCGCTGGAGGCCGCGCAGGGCGCCGACGCCCTGGTGGTGGTCACCGAGTGGGGCGAGTTCCGCGCGCTCTCGCCCGCGGCGCTCGCGCGAGCGATGGCGGGGCGCGTTGTGGTGGATCTGCGCAACGTGTTCGACCCTCAGGCGCTGCGCGCGGCGGGGTTCGAATACACCGGGATCGGCCGGCGTTGACGAACGACCGCTTCTGGCATCCGGATACCGCGGCATCCGGACCAGCCCAGTCCATGCGTTCGGTCACAGCAACGTGACGGGGAAGGTCCCCTGCGCATTGTGATACCGGCTACAGGTCGGGTGCATGAACGTATTCGGAATTTCCAGGCAGGCGTCTGCCGATACGGCACGGTCCCCGGACAGCGTGTCCCCAGGCATCCAGGCGGGTGGCGTCTCCGCGTTGATCACCGGCCAGGCCGGCACGATGGCGCTGCTGGTCCGCACCCGCACCCGCATCCTGCGCGTCCGTCCGCCGCTGGACCTGCCGAGCGTGATGGACCAGCTGGCGGCAGCCCACCAGGTGCTGGGCGGCATGGAGGTCGAGCAGGGACTCGGCTTCCTCACCGCCCCCGACGCCACCTGCGACCAGATCGTCCTGGTGGTCGAGGATGCCACCTCGCTCCCGGAGGCGACCCTGCGCTACATCGAGCAGGCGGTCCGCGTGGGACCGCATCTGCAGGTCGTCTTCGCCGGCCGCACCGAGGCGACCAGCCTGCCCGCGCTCGAGGACTTCAACGAGCTGCGCGAACGCCTGCTGCTCAGCCCGGTCCCGTCCACGCCCCGGCCCGTGTCCGCCACGACGGCCACCTCGTCGAACCCGCCCCGGACGGCCTGGATGCCGCCGCCACGCCGCAACCGTGGCCGAAGGGTGAGCCTGGCCCTGGCCGGCGCCGCTGCCGGACTCGGGCTGGTCCTCCTGGCCGTGACCAGTCGCTCCGTCCTGACGCCTGGCGACGGATCGACGGGTGGCTGGCTCGTCATGCAGCTGAACGGCATCGCCTCGCCTGGCGCCCGAACCGCGACCCCGCCCGCACCGCAGGAGCCCGCCTCCGGGGACGGGCTCGCCGCCGTGCCGCCTGCAGGTGCCACGCCCTTGCTCGCAACCGTCCCGGCATTGCCGGACGCCGCCAGAACGGCAGACACGGCCGCCGCACCGCAGGCTGTTCCGCCGGAAACCCCGCCGGCGACCGCCCCGGAAAGCACGGCATCGCCGGTCTCCACGGCCCTGGCGTCGGTCGTCCTCAAGCCGGCGATGATCGCGCTTCCCGGCGCCACCTTCCGGATGGGCAGCGGCGACGACCGTTCGGAGCGGCCGGTGCATCCGGTCGCGGTCAGGCGCTTCTCGATCGCCGAGCACGCCACCACGGTGCGCGAGTGGCAGGAATGCGTGCGCGCCGGCGTGTGCAACCAGGAGTCCGAGGGAAAGCCGCAGAATCCCGTCACCAACATCAGCTGGGACGATGCGCGCCGCTACACGGAATGGCTGTCGGGCGTCACCGGGCAGCATTACCGCCTGCCCACGGAAGCGGAGTGGGAGTATGCCGCCCGCGGCGGAACCACCACGCGCTACGCCTGGGGCGATGCCATGCTGCCCGGCAAATCGGGCTGCAAGGGGTGCGGCGTTCCGGCCGACCTGCAGAACCCGCCCTGGGTCGGCACCTACCCGGCCAACCCGTTCGCACTCTACGGGATGGGCGGCGGCGTGGCAGAGTGGGTCGCCGATTGCTGGCACCGCGACTACCAGGGCGCCCCCGCGGACGGCTCCGTGGCCTGGGTCGCGCCCGACTGCCGAGCGCGCGTGTTGCGCGGCGGATCATGGATGGAGGAGGCCGCCGCCGTGCGCCCCGCCAGCCGCGAGTCCTACGACGCCTCCGTGCGCTACCCGACACATGGGTTTCGCGTCGCCCTGTCCGAATGACGCGCACGATCCCCGGGGAGGTCACCATGCCGATCGGCCGCAGAACCCTGCTGCGCGGGACGGCGTTGGCCGCCGCCCTCGCCGCGACACGCGCGCGGGCGCTTGCCGCCGGCACGCCCTCGCCGACTGACGCCTACCTCTACATCATCTGGCCGCAGGACGGGCAGCGCATCCATGGGCCGTTCTGGTGCCGGTTCGGCCTGCGCAACATGGGGGTGACGCGCGCGGGCGACGTGGCGCCCAACCTCGGGCACCATCACCTCCTGGTGGACGCCGAGGCGTTGCCCGAGCCCGGGGTGGCGATCCCGGCGGACAGGACGCACATCCATTACGGCGCCGGCCAGACCGAGGGACGCCTCGACCTGCCCCCCGGGCCGCACACGTTGCAGCTCGTTCTGGGCGACGCCGAGCACAAGCCGTTCGACCCGCCAGTTGTCTCCCGCAAGATCCGCGTCGTCGTTGACTAGACGGCGGCATTGACTAGGCGGCGGCCCGGCATCGCAGGCCGGACTGGCGGCGGTGGCCTGCTCATACCGAAACCGGATCGTTCGTCGCCGCGCAGGAGCGATGCCGCGCCGGTCGCCAGGACCGGTGATCCGGACATCGACCTGTCGGCAAGCGAGCCCGGGCTCTGCCCGGACCCGCCAAAGGCCTGAGGCCCTTGGAAACTCGTGACTTGGCAAGTGAATTCCAGAGGCTCCGGCCTCTGGCGGAGTCCAGGGGCGGAGCCTCCGGCCCTGCCTGCCTCGCCGATCACGCCTTCGGGTCGCTGGCATAACGCGAGGTCGCGGCGCAACCCGGCGAGCAGTCCGGCGCTGTTGACCGCAGCAGCCGCCGGAAGGGCGCTGCGCTCAAAGGGAGATGCCGGATGCCTCAGTTCGACGCCACCATCAAGCACATCTAAGGACGGCGTGAAGGGCTTCACCGTCGCCGCCGCGGTGAAGAACATCGAGGGCTGGGAAGCCACGCTGGAGAAGGTCGACTCGCCCGCCGCCAAGACGATCGTCAAGGATCTGGAGAACCTGAAGAAGCATCTCCACGCCGACCCGATCAACACCGAGCAGGTCAAGAAGCTCGTGCTGAAGCTCGGCAAGGAGACGGTGACCATCGCCGGCAAGTCCGACAGCAAGAACGCCGCCAAGATCAAGGCGCTTGGCGAGGCGTTGACCGAGGCTGCGGAATCCGCCGAGGCCTGAGACCCGAGGAACGCGGGCAGCCAGCGCTGCTCGCATCCCCTTGCGAGCATGAACCAGGTCGCTGCGAGGCCCCTGCCCCGGCTAGATCCTGAGGCAAGCCCGCGACTAGCCTGCCTTCCTCAGGCCTTCTCGACCTGGCTGTACTCCAGCTCCACCGGCGTGGACCGCCCGAAGATCGAGACGCTGACCTTCACCCGGCCCTTCTCCTCGTCGATCTCCTCGACCGTGCCGTTGAAGCTGGTGAACGGCCCATCGGCCACCCGCACCTGCTCGCCGATCTCGAACAGGATCGCCGGGCGGCGGTTCTCCACCCCCTCGGCGGACTGCTTGATGATCCGTTCCGCCTCGGCCTCGGTGATGGGGCTCGGCCGCATCTTGGTGCCAAGAAATCCCGTGACCTTCGGCGTGTCCTTGATCAGGTGCCAGGTGTCGTCGGTCATCTCCATCTTCGCCAGCACGTAGCCGGGGAAGAACTTGCGCTCGGCGTTGATCTTCTGCCCGCGCCGCAACTCGACCACCTCCTCGGCGGGAACCAGCACCTCGTCGATCAGGTCGGCGAGGCCCTTCTGCGCGGCCTGCTCCTTGATCTGCTGGGCGATCTTCTTCTCGAAGCCCGAATACACGTGCACGACATACCAACGCTTGGTCATCGCCAGAGCCTCCTCAGAACCCGCCATGGAAGAGCTGGCGGACGCCAAGCCCGATCACCTGGTCGATGATGAAGAAGAACGCCGCGGTGAGCGCCGCCATCCCCAGCACCAGACCCGTCGTCACCAGGGTTTCCTTGCGCGACGGCCAGGTGACCTTGCCCACCTCGGCGCGGACCTCGCGCACGAACTTCGCCGGACTTGTCGCCACGATGGTACCCCGCTGGTGAGCCGCACCCGCGCACGGCGGGCCGGCTGGCAGGGGTGGAGGGTCTCGAACCCCCAGCCTCCGGTTTTGGAGACCGGCGCTCTAGCCAATTGAGCTACACCCCTGCGGCCGCCCCGCATCCCGGATGCCACACGCCGGCACCCGGACCAGGACGCCGGCACGCCCGAAACACCGGAACGCGCGCAGGCGCCGTAAAGAGGATGGCGCGGCCTGGATGTCAAGGCCGGGCTCGGCGGGGAAGTGGCAGGGACAGGAAGCGAGCAAGACCGGGCTCTGCCCGAACTCGCCAAAGGCCCCTCCTTCAAACATGGGGCGTTTGGAAACCCTCCCCTAAGTCCAGGTTTCCAAAGGCTCAGCCTTTGGCGGAGTCCAGAGGCAGAGCCTCTGGCCTTGCCTGCCTCCGCCGGCGTCACTCCGTCATCCGCAACGCGGACGCCCTCAACCGGACATCCAAGGAGCCTGTCCTCACGGTCACGCTACAGCGTCAGCGACATCGCGAGGTGTCCGCGCCGCAGGAGGTCGCCGCAGGTGAAGTGCGGCTCGGGCTGCACGGAGATCACGCCAGGCCGACCGCCGTCCGAGAATGCAGCTCCGACGATCGCACGCGCCGTGACCGTGGCCGCCCAAGACGGCTCGTTGTCGATCACGACCCGCCATCCCGCGGGAACATGCCCCACGCCTCCGATCGCGCCGTGCGTCAGCGTCACACGGTCGTGCCGGCCAGGCCGCCCCACAGGCTCCCAGAAATCCGGTGCCATGGACAGCGTGCAGGCCGACGCGCCCTATCCGAACACCAGGAACCCGCACGCCAGGATCGTTCCTCCGACGAGCCGGTCTGCTATGGACATCCAATCTCCCCGGAGCCGCACCTCATGTCCCAGCCTCTCCCCCAGCCTCCTGCAAACCCGACGAGCGATCCCGCCCAGGCCCAGGCCCTGCCGATCGAGGACTACGCCCTGATCGGCGACACCACCACCGCCGCCCTGGTCGGGCGCAACGGCTCGATCGACTGGCTGTGCTGGCCGCGCTTCGACAGCGCGGCTTGCTTCGCCGCCCTGCTCGGCAGCAGCCACAACGGACGCTGGCAGATCGCCCCCGAGGGCTATGGCACACTGTCCTCCGGCACGTCCCAGTCCGGCACGTCCCAGTCCGGCGGGTCTGGGCCTGCCACGCCCCACCAGCCCGGCACACCCGGGGCCGCCACCCGCGCCTACCGCGAGGGCAGCCTGGTGCTGGAGACCCTGTTCACCACTGCCACCGGCAGCGTCGCGGTGATCGACTTCATGCCGATGGGCACCGCCAACTCCGCGATCGTGCGCCTGGTCGAGGGGCGCAGCGGCCACGTCGACATGCAGATGCGCATCGGCCTGCGCTTCGACTACGGCACCTCGGTGCCCTGGGTGACGCGCCTGCCGGAGGGACATGGCATCTCCGCGATCGCCGGCCCCGAGATGGTGGTGCTGCGCTCCGCGGCGAGGCTCCACGGCGAGGGCATGCTCACCGTGGCGCACTTCCACGTCCGCGCCGGCCAGAGCCTGCCCTTCGTGCTGCAGCACGGCGCCTCGCACCTGCCGATCCCCGAGGCCATCGACCCGCTGGCCACGCTGGCCGCGACCGACGCGCACTGGCGCGAGTGGTCGGCGCGTTGCACCTACCACGGCCCCTACAAGGACGCGGTGCTGCGCTCGCTGCTGACGCTCAAGGCGCTGACCTACAGCGCCACCGGCGGCATCGCCGCCGCCGCCACCACCAGCCTGCCCGAGCAGCTCGGCGGCGGGCGCAACTGGGACTACCGGTTCTGCTGGCTGCGCGACGCGACGCTGACCCTGTTCGCCTTCATGCACGCCGGCTACTACGACGAGGCCCGCGCCTGGCGCGACTGGCTGCACCGCTCCATCGCCGGCAACGTCGCGCAGATCCAGATCATGTACGGCCTCGCCGGCGAGCGCCGCCTCGCCGAGTGGGAGGTGCCCTGGCTCGCCGGCTACCAGGGCGCCTCGCCGGTGCGCGTCGGCAACGCCGCCTCCGGCCAGCTCCAGCTCGACGTCTACGGCGAGGTGATGGACGCGCTCCACCAGTCGCGCGAGGGCGGCCTGCGCCAGCCGCAGAGCGGCTGGGGCCTGCAGTGCGCCATCCTCGACCACCTGGAGAGCATCTGGCAGCTGCCCGACGAGGGCATGTGGGAGGTGCGCGGCGGCTCGAAGCACTTCACCCTGTCCAAGGTCATGGTCTGGGTCGCCTTCGACCGTGCCGTGCGCACCGCCACCCGCCATCGCCTCGCCGGCCCGGTGGAGCGCTGGCGGGCGCTGCGCGACCAGGTGCACGCCGAGATCTGCGAGAACGGCGTCGATCCGGAGCGCGGCTGCTTCACCCAGAGCTACGGCTCGACGGACCTCGACGCCAGCCTGCTGCTGATCCCCCAGGTCGGCTTCCTGCCGTGGGACGATCCCCGCGTGGTGGCCACGGTCGCCGCGGTCGAGCACGACCTACTCGTGGACGACTTCGTCCTGCGCTACCGCACCGAGAGCAGCGTCGACGGCCTGCCGCCCGGCGAGGGGGCGTTCCTCGCCTGCACGTTCTGGCTGGCCGACGCCTACGCCCTGCTCGGCCGCCTCCCCGAGGCGAAGGCGATGTTCGAGCGGCTGCTGGCGCTGCGCAACGACGTCGGCCTGCTCAGCGAGGAGTACGACCCGGCGGCCGGGCGGCTGGTGGGCAACTTCCCGCAGGCGTTCTCGCACGTGGCGCTGGTGGCGACCGCGCTGACGCTGGAACGCGACGGGCCGGCACGCGATAGGGGCAGGGGCGCGCACGTGGCGCCTGATCGACCCAAACAGGAGTGAGCCGCCCGACGCCCAAGTGCTTCGCCGGGCAGGACAACGGAGGGGACTTGCGGAAGGCCGGATGCTCACGCGGACGAAGCAGGCAAGGCTGGGCTCTCCCTTCGCTGCCCTTCCAACGCCCAGGCGAGCCGTCGGAGCCTTTGGCAGCGACGCCCAGACCCGCCAGCCTGAAGCCTCTGGAAACCCATTTCTTGAGCAAAGGATTCCAAAGGCTTGCCTTTGGCGGAGTTTGAGGCAGAGCCTCAACCTTGCTTCCTGTGCCTGGCGCGTTGCCTGCAGCGACCCCCTGCCAGCCTCCGGCCTGCCCGCTTCAGCGCCCGGCCAGCCGCCACGCCGCTCGGCACACGCCGAGCCAGTCCTCCGCCGCCACCCGCGCCGGGGTGTCGGGCGACGCCAGCAGCGGCAGGGTCGCCTCCAGCAGCCCGCCACGCCGCCGCACCGCCACCGCGGGGCCGCGCGACACCCACAGCACCGGACACCGGCCGTGCGCGGCGACCGCCGCGGCCAGCGTCTCCGCCGCGTCGCGCTCCCCGGGGTCACGCTCCTTGTACACCAGGATGCGCCGGCCCTCGCGCAGCGTGTCCAGCAGCTTTGCGCGCAGCATCGTGCCAACCCGGGCCTCGCGCTCGCGCAGCGCCTCGGCGTCCAGGGCGTGCAGCGGCACGTGGGTCTCGGTGCGAAAACCCCAGCGCAGGTCGGTGGCGATCCAGGCATCGTCATGCGCTGTGACCGCGATCTGCGCGGCGTCTCCCACGCCGAACAGCGCGGCGCCGAGGGCCTCGGCCAGCACCGCGGCGCCGAGCGGCCCCGACGCCCAGCGCAGCAGCCCGGCCGGCTCGGCCAGCACGCGGCGCTGCACGAAGGCGAACTCCGCGTCCCAGCCCAGCGACTCGAAGCCCTCCAGCAGTTCGCGATCCGGCGGCTCCCGCGCACCCTCCACAAGCCGGTCGGCCGCCCCACCCACCGGTCCGAACTTGGCCGGATCGGCAAGAATCGGGTTTGACGCAGGAACCGGGTGCGACGCGGCGCCCGCACTGCCGAGCACATGCTGCGCCTCGTCGGCCGGCAGCAGTTCGACGCGGCTGACCGAGAGCGCCAGCAGGCGGCGGTCCTCGCTGTCGCCCAGCTCGAACGGTCGCCGCGCATCGGGCAGCACCAGGGTCAGCACCAGCACCCGCCGCCCCAGCGTGGCCCCCGCCGGGATGGCCAGCTCCGCCACGCCGGGCGCATCGAGGCGCATCCGCCCGACCAGACGGCCGCCGGCCAGCACCAGCACGCGCTGCGCCCCGAGCTTGTGCGCCACCCGGTGCGGCGCGGCGGTGAGGCGCAGCACGCAGCCCTGCGTTCCCGGCGCGAGCGGCAGGTACAGCCCGACCTCCGCCTCGCCGGTCCAGGTGGCGGTGGCCTCCGCGTCGCACCATCCGGCGCCGAGGATGTCGCGCCGGCCCGCGCCTGCCGCGAGCGACACGTCCACCGGCGCGGCGCCGCACTCGCCGCCTGCCGTCAAGCCATGAGCCGCCGTGCCGGAGGTCCGCGTCGCGCCATACGGGTCCGCGGCGTCTGCGGAATCAGGCGGGATCAGGGGCGGCACCGCTCGCGCAGCCACTCCCCCGCCTGCGCCAGGGCCTCGCGCGAGCGCGCGGACGAGGGACTGTGCGCCAGGAAGCCGTGCGGCGCGCCGGGCGCCACCTCGTGGCGCACCGCCACGCCGGCCTCGCGCAGCCGCGCCGCCATCGCCTCGCCCTCGCCGCACAGGACGTCCAGCTCCGCCGCCTGGATCAGCACCGGCGGCAGCGCGTGCAGCGCCGCGCGGCCCACCGAGGCCAACGGGGTCGCACGCGTCGCCGCGTCCGGAACGTAGCGCTCCCAGAACCACGCCATGTCCGGCGCGTCGAGCCCGTAGCCGGTGGCGAACTCCGTATAGCTGGCGCTGTCCATCGCGCTGTCGCACACCGGGTAGATCGCCAGCACGCCGCGCAGCGCCTGCCACGCAGGGTCCGCCACCCCATCTGGCGCCCCGTGCAGCGGCCCGTCTGGCGCCCCGTCCGGCGGCCCGCCGGGCGCAGGGTCCGACAAGGCGTCGCGCAGCAGCAGCGCCGTGGCGAACGCGAGATTGCCGCCCGCCGAGTCCCCGCCCAGCACTATGCGCCGCGGGTCGAGGCCCCACGCCGCGGCCTCGGCCATCACCTGGCGGAACACCGCCGCGCATTCCTCCGCCGCCTGCGGGAACACCGCCTCCGGCGAGAGCGCGTAGTCCACGCCCACCACGGCGACGTCGCCGGCCAGGGCCAGCTCGCGCATCAGCCGGTCGTGGGTGTCGAGCGAGCCGAACACCCAGCCGCCGCCGTGCAGGAACACCAGCGCCGGCAGCACGGCGTCCGGGCGCGGCCGGTGCACCCTGCACTGCACCCGCCGCCCGCGCGCCAGCACCCAGCGGTCGCGGCTGTCGGTCTTCGCCACCCCGTCCACGTCGCCGGCCAGCGCCGCGGCATCGGCCGCCCGGCGCTGCGCGTCGAGCGTGGCAGCAGGCTCGTCCATCACCTGCCGCCGCAGCGCGTCGAGCAGCTCCGCATCCCAGCGTGGATCATCCGCGATCATGCCTGCCGCTCCCGTCCGAACCCGCGCCGTGTCCCAAACCGCCGGCTCCGGTCCCGCCGGTCCGCCGCCCTTGCCAGAGCACAACGCGGCGGCGGAGCGGAGGTCGCACGCCGCGCCGCGTTCTTCCCGCACGCGACAGCACAGGCTGCCAGCGGCCAGGCACGAAGCACGGGAAGCAAGGTTGAGGCTCTGCCTCAAACTCCGCCAAAGGCAAGCCTTTGGAATCCACTTGTTGAAGGGAGGTTTCCAAAGGCCTCGGCCTTTGGTGGGTCTGGGCAAAGCCCAGCCTTGCCTGCCGCCGGTCTTGCCTGCCAGCCAGCCCAAGCAGATCGATCCATCACCCACTCGCCGGCTCCGTCCGGTGCTAGGTGTCCACACTACCCTGCCGCGCCGGCGCGCAGTCCGGCGGGCCGAACCTGGCGCGGCCCATACACTCAGGCGCGGAGCGGTCCCGACATCCGGGCTCCGGCCAGCAGGACCAGCATGACCCAGCCGCACGCGCCCCGATCCGCCAACCCTGCCCCGGACCCCGGCCCGCTGCGTCCCGAGCGGCTGTTCCGGCCGCGCGGCGTCGTGCTGCTCGGCATGCGGACCGCGGATGGCGCGCGCCTGGCCGCGAACCTCGCGGGCTTCCCCGGCACGGTGCTGCGCGCCGACACCCCGGACGAGGTCGCGGCGCTGCCCGAGGCGGCCGACCTCGCCGTGGTCGCGGTGCCGGCGACCCAGGTGGCGGCGGCGCTCGCGGCGCTGGGCCGGCGCGGCACCACGCTGGCGCTGGTCACCTCGGCGATGCCCGGCGGGCACGCGGCGCTGCGCGAGGCCGGGCTCGCCGCCGGGGTGCGCGCCATGGGCCCGAACTCGTTCGGCCTCTGCGTGCCGGCGATCGGCCTGAACGCCTCGCTCGCCCACCTGCCGCCGCGTGCGGGGCGCGTCGCGCTGGTGTCGCAGTCGGCCTCGCTGTGCCGCGCGGTGCTGGACTGGTCCGGGCCGAACGGCGTGGGGTTCAGCCACATCGTCGGCGTCGGCAACAACGCGGGGCTCGGGCTCGGCTTCGCGGTGACGCTGGACTGGCTGTCGCGCGACCCCGGTACCGGCGCGATCCTGCTCGACATGCGCCGCTTGCACGACCGCCGCGGCTTCATCTCCGCGGCCCGCGCGGCCTCGCGCCTGCGCCCGGTGGTGGCGATCCGGCCGGGCGGGCGGCTGCTCGACGAGGACGGCGCGGCGGAGGCGGTGTTCGAGGCCGCGCTGCGCCGCGCCGGCATCCTGTGCGTGCGCCGCTACGAGGACCTGCTCGCCGCCGCCGAGACCCTGACCCGGGCGCGGCCGGCGCGCCACGACACCCTGGCGATCGTGACCAGCTCGATCAGCCTGGGTCGGCTCGCGGCGGACGCGGCGCTCGCCTCGGGCCTCGCGCTGCACCGGCCGAGCAACCACGGCGCCGCGGCCCTGCGCGCCACGCTGCCGGTCACGATCGAGCGCGGCGTGCTGCAGGTCGGCACCGACGCGCCGACCCGGCTCGCCGAGGCCTGCGCCATGATCTCCGTCGAGCCCGGGCTGGGCGGCGTGCTCGCGGTCCTCGCCCCCACCGGGATCGCCGACGAGGCGGGCGTCGCGGCGCTGGCCGCCTGCGCCGCCGCGACCCGGCTGCCGCTGCTGGCCTGCGTGCTGGGCGAGAGCACCGGCGCCGCGCTGCGCGGCGTGCTGGCCGATGCCGGGCTGCCGGTGTTCGCCTCGCCCGAGCAGGCGGTGCGCGGCTTCCTGCACCTGGTGCAGCGCCACCAGGCCGCCGCCGCCGCGCGCGAGCTGCCGCCCGGCACCGTGGCCGACCTGCACCCCGACCGCGCCCGCGCCCTCCTCGACGGCGCGGCGCAGGAAGGCCGGGCGGCGCTGTGGCCGGAGGAGGCGCTGGCGCTGCTGGCCGCCTACGGCGTCGCCGTGCCGCCGTGGCGCGTCGCGCACGATCCGGACGGGGCGGCGGCAGCGGCCGTTGAGGTCGGGCTGCCGGTGAGCGTCGTGCGCCGCGCGCCGCGCCAGGCAGCAGACCCCGAGACACGCGCTGCCGAGCGGGCCGAGCCTGCCCCACGCAGTCCGGACGCCGACCTCGCGGCTGCCATCATCCCGGCCGGCCGCCCGGTCGACTGCCTGGATGCCGCGGACGCCGCGGGCGCCGCGGCGGCCGCGCGCCTGCTGCTGGCCGACGGGTCGGCGCACGGCGTGCTGGTGCGCCACCGCCCGCCGCCGGCCCGGGCGCTCGCGATCGACGTCGCCGACGACCCGGTGTTCGGCCCGGCGATCGCCTTCGGCCCCGGCGCCGGCGCGGCGCGGGTGGTGCACGACCTGGCCCACGAGCTGCCGCCGCTGAACCTCGTGCTCGCCCAGGCGCTGGTCGCGCGCACCGACGTCGGCCGGCTGCTCGCCACCCTGGCCGACACCGCCGCCGCCAGCCGCGACGCGGTGGCCGACACCCTGGTGCGCATCAGCCAGATGCTCGTCGACCTGCCCCGGATCGCCACGCTGCACGTCGACCCGCTGCTCGCCACGACGGCCGGCGCGGTCGCGGTGGAGGCCAGGGTCCGCCTGCGGCCCGGTCCCGCCCCGGCGGCGGCCGACCTCGCCATCGCGCCTTACCCCGATCACCTGGTGCACGCCTGGACCTCGCGCGCGGGAGAAGGCTTTCTGCTGCGTCCGATCCGGCCCGAGGACGCGCAGGCGCACGACGCCCTGTTCCACCGCCTCACCGCCGAGGACATCCGCTACCGCTTCTTCGGCGGCCGCGCCCAGCTTTCCGCCGAGCAGACCGTGCGCCTGACGCAGATCGACTACGTGCGCGAGATGGCGTTCGTGGCCGTGCGCGAGGGCAGCCACGAGACGGTGGGCGTGAGCCGCCTGCTCCGCCCCGGCCCCGGCGAGCGCAACGCGGACGCCGAGTTCGCCGTGCTGGTGGAGCCCGCCGCGAAGAGCCGGGGCCTGGCCACCGCGCTGATGCGCTGCCTGCTCGACTGGGCCGTGGCGCAGGGCGTGGCGCGCGTCACCGGCCTGATCCTGTCGGAGAACGCGCCGATGCTCGCCTTCGCCCGCAGCCTCGGCTTCGCGCTGAAGCGCGACCCGGACGACCCCGAGGTGATGCAGGCGACGCTCGATCTGCCCGCGTGAGACCGGGGTGGACGCGGGCAGAGGACCCGGCCGGCGACGCTGTTCGAGGGAGAAATTCGACAAGAAAGGCGAGGGCTCTGCCCCCTGCTTCAAGGCGGGACCCGCCAAAGGAAAGGCTCGCCTTTGGAAACCTCTTGTTGGAGTTCGTCGCCCCGGTGCGTGCCACCGGCCCGAATCGGATGCGGGTCCGGAGGCACTCGCCCCCGGCGGATCCCGCCTTGAAGCAGGGGGCGGAGGAGCCCTGGCCTTCCTGCGTCCCGTTCGCAGAAAACAATGGACAGTGTTGCTCGCCAAAGTTACAGACGGATCGCTGTCAAGCCGTGGAAGCAGGGAGCGACGCATGAGCAAGTCACCGCGAACTCCCCTCTCCGCTGTCCGCGCCCGCCGCTCGCACTAGCGGCCGGCCGGACCGGGGTTCCGCAGGCCCCAGACGACTCCGCGCCGCACGCCCCTAGGCGACGCGGCCAGCACACTCCATCGAGGGAGCGGCCGCCGCAGGACGCGGCGCCGCCATTCACAGATGCCTCCCCGTCCCAAGACCCGCGCGCCCATGCGCACGGTGCTCGGCTTCGTGCTGCGCCACTGGCGCCGTCAGGCCGCACTTGTCGCCGCGATCCTCGGCGCCGCGCTGCTCTCCACCGCCGCCGACGTGGTGATGCCGATCTACGCCGGCCGCCTGGTCGACGCGGTCGCCAACGCCGACGGGCTGACGCACGCCCGGGCCGGGCACCGCGCCCTGCTCGACCTCGTGGCGATCGCACGCCTCGGCGCCGCGGCCGTGACGCTGCGCTACCTGGGGCTGCTCGGCACGGTCCGGCTCACCCTGACCATGATGCAGGCGATCACGCTGGCGACGTTCCACCGGGTGCAGCGCTTCTCCGCCGACTGGCAGGCCAACAGCTTCGCCGGCTCCACCGTGCGACAGATCACCCGCGGCAGCGCGGCGCTCGACCTGCTCAACGACACGGTGATGTTCGCCCTGCTGCCGGCGCTGGTGGCGCTGGCCGGCTCGGCGCTGGTGCTCGGCCTGCGCTGGCCGCTGATGGGCGCGCTCGTCGCGGTCAGCAGCACGATCTACGTCGCCGGCGCCGTGCTGGCCTCGAACTGGGTGGGCATGGCCTCGCGCCTGTCCAACCTGTGGGACACACGGCTCGGCGGCGCGCTCGCGGATGCCGTGACCTGCAACGCCGTGGTCAAGGCGTTCGGCGCCGAGCACCGCGAGGACGACCGCCTCGGCCGCGTGGTGGGCAAGTGGCGCCGCCGCGTGCGCCGCACCTGGCTGCGCGGCTGCCTGGTCCACACCGGCCTCGGCGGCGGCCTGCTCGTGCTGCGCACCGCGGTGACCGCGCTCGGCACCTGGTTCTGGTGGACCGGCGACGCGGGCCCGGGCGGCGTCGCCACCGTGCTCACCAGCTACTTCGTGGTGCAGGGCTACCTGCAGGATATCGGCCAGCAGGTCCGCCACCTGCAGCGCTCGGTCAACGACCTGGAGGAGCTGGTCGGCCTGCACGCCCACCCGCTCGGCATCGACGACGCGCCGGGCGCCCCCGCGCTCGCCGTGGCCGAGGGCCGCGTCGAGTTCGAGCGTGTCGGCTTCCGCTACGGCCCGCACGCCACGCCGCTGTTCGACGACCTGGCGGTCACCATCCCCGCCGGCCAGCGCGTCGGCCTGGTCGGGCACTCCGGCTCCGGCAAGAGCAGCTTCGTCAAGCTGCTGCAGCGCCTGCACGACGTCACCGCCGGCCGCATCCTGATCGACGGCCAGGACATCGCCAGCGTCGCCCAGGTCTCGCTGCGCCAGCAGATCGCCATCGTCCCCCAGGAGCCGCTGCTGTTCCACCGCTCGCTCGCCGAGAACATCGCCTACGCCCGCCCGGGCGCCACCGCGCGCGAGATCGAGCACGCGGCGGCGCTGGCCAACGCGCACGGCTTCATCGCGCGCCTGCCGCAGGGCTACCGCACGCTGGTCGGCGAGCGCGGCGTGAAGCTCTCCGGCGGCGAGCGCCAGCGCGTGGCGATCGCCCGCGCCTTCCTCGCCGACGCGCCGATCCTGGTGCTCGACGAGGCCACCGCCAGCCTCGACTCCGACAGCGAGGCGCTGATCCAGGAGGCGATGGACCGCCTGATGGCCGGGCGCACCGCCATCGTCATCGCCCACCGCCTGTCCACGGTGCGCGCTCTCGACCGCATCGTCGTGTTCGACTCCGGCGCGATCGCCGAGGACGGCACCCACGCCGCGCTGCTGGCCCGGCCGGGCGGCATCTACCGCCGGCTGTTCGAGCGGCAGTCGATGGGGCTGCTTGCGGAATGAGCGTCGGCAAGCCAGCAAGGCCGGAGGCCCGGTTCTTGGGAAAGAGGGCTCTGGACTCCGCCGGAGGCCGGGCCTTTGGAAACCTCGACTCAGGGCCTGCGGCACGCCCCGGGAGCGTGTGCCGCAGGCCCAAGTCGGATGCGGGTCTGGGGGCGCTGCCCCCAGCGGAGTCCAGAGCCCTCTTTCCCAAGGACCGGGCCTCTGGCCTTGCCTGCTTCCTTCTGCTGGCGCTGGCCGCCTGCGATCCCCCGAAACCCGCCGCCAAGCCCGTCGTCCCGCCCCAGGTCTCCGCCGTCACGGTGGAGCCCCACGCCGTGCCGCTGTCTTGGCAGTACGCCGGCCGCGTCACCGCCTTCCGCCGCACCGAGGTCCGCGCCCGCGCGGGTGGCCTGCTGCTGCAGCGCCGCTACGTCGAGGGCGCCCGCGTCGCCGCCGGCGAGGTGCTGGTGCGCCTCGACCCCGCGCCCTACGAGGCCGCGGTGGCGCACGCCGCCGCGTTGCTGCAGCAGGCCGAGGCGCAGCGCGACAAGGCCGCCCGCGACCAGCGGCGCGCCGAGGCCCTGCTCACCACCCAGGCCGGCAGCCTCGTGTCGCGCGACGACGCCGTCTCCGCCGCGGCGCTGGCCGAGGCCAACGTCGCGGCCGCCCGCGCCACCGTGCGCACCGAGGCGCTGACCCTGTCCTGGACCACCGTGGCCGCCCCGCTCGGCGGCGTCACCAGCCTGGAGGCCCTGCCAGAGGGCAGCCTGGTCGCCCCAGGCACGCTGCTCACCACCATCACCCAGACCGACCCGGTCTATGTCAGCTTCGCCTTCACCGACGACGACCTCGCCACGCTGCGCGCCCTGCCGCGCGACGCAGCCGGGACCGGCCCCGACCTGCCCGCCACCCTGCTGCTCGGGGACGGCACGCCCTACCCGCGCCCCGGCGCGGTCGACTTCACCGACAGCAGCGTCGACCAGGCCACCGGCACCGTGCACGGCCGCGCTCTGTTCCCCAACCCCGACGGCCGCCTGCTGCCCGGCAGCTTCGTGCGCATCCGCATCGGCGGCATCACCCTGCCCCACGCGATCACCGTGCCGCAGGATGCGGTGCAGCAGGACGCCGCCGGCTCCTACGCCTGGGTCGTCGCCGCCGACGGCCACGCCAGCCGGCGCGGCCTCGACCTCGGCCCCGCCGTCGCCGACGGCCCCGCGAGCGGCGCGCCCGCGGCGGAGTCCTGGGTGGTGCAGTTCGGCCTCGCCGCCGGCGAGCGCGTGGTCACGGCCGGCGCCATGAAGGTCCAGGACGGCCACACCGTCGAGGTCACGCCGTGAGCCGGAGGCACCGCGCGAAGGAACAGCAAGCAAGGCCGGGCTCTGCCCGGACCCGCCAAAGGTCGAGACCTTTGGGAACCATCTTGTTGAGGCAAGCTCCTGGTGACCGACGGACATCGCCTGGCAGCGTTCGCGCGCGGAGCAGGCATCCGCACACCTCCAAACACCGGGATTCTCAAGGCCTGGCCCTGAGCGGAGTCCAGAGGCGGAGCCTCTGGCCTTGCTTGCTTCCTCGCCGCTCCGCCTCCGGCGCCCCGTGCTGAACGCCCGCACCTTCATCGACCGCCCGATCCTGGCGATCGTGCTGTCCCTGGTCGTCACCCTGGCCGGGCTGGTCTCGCTTGCCACCCTGCCCGTCGCGCAGTACCCGCGGATCGTGCCGCCGCAGGTCCAGGTCGCCGCGACCTACCCGGGTGCGGACGCCGCCAGCGTGGCGCAGACCGTGGCGCTGCCGCTGGAGCGCGCGATCAACGGCGTCGACCACCTGCTGTTCCTCCAGTCCAACATCAGCGACGGCAGCCTGTCGCTGACCGCGAGCTTCGACATCGGCACCGATCCGGACCAGGCGACGATCAACGTCAGCAACCGGGTGCAGACCGTGACCAGCACCCTGCCCGCCGAGACCCAGCGCGCCGGCGTGCAGGTGTCCAAGGCGTCGAGCACCCTGCTCGCCATCGTCTCGCTCGGCTCGCCCACGCGCCGCTACGACGACCTGTTCCTCGGCGCCTACGCGCAGCGCCAGGTGATCGACGAACTCAAGCGCGTGCCCGGCGTCGGCCAGGCCGACTTCTTCGCGCAGAAGGACTACGCGATGCGGGTGTGGCTGCACCCCGACAAGCTGGCGCAGTACCGCCTCACCGCCGCCGACGTCGCCGACGCGATCCGCGCGCAGAACGGCCAGTTCGCCACCGGCACCCTGAACGGCCCGCCCGACCGCGGCGGCGCCTGGACCACCGGCATCACCGCGCCGGGCCGCCTGCCCGACGCGGCGGCGTTCGGCGCGATCATCCTCGCCGCCGGCCCGGACGGCACGGCGCTGCGGCTGCGCGACGTCGCCCGGCTTCAGCTTGGCTCGGAGCACTACGACTTCGACGCGGTGCAGGGCGGCGGCCCCGCCATGCCGATCGGCATCTTCCTGCAACCGGGAGCCAACGCGCTCGCTGTGATGGCGGCGCTGCGGACGCGCATGGCGGCGCTGGCCCGCGACTTCCCGCCCGGCATGACCTGGACCACGCCGTTCGACACCACGCTGTTCGTGCGCGCCTCGATCCGCGAGACCCTGCTCAGCCTCGGCGGCGCGCTTGTCCTGGTGGCGCTGGTGGTGTTCGCGTTCCTGCGCAACGCGCGCGCCACGCTGATTCCGCTGCTGGCGGTGCCGGTCTCGGTGATCGGCACCTTCGCCGGCCTCGCGGTGCTGGGCTATTCGATCAACCTGCTCACCCTGTTCGGCCTGGTGCTGGCGATCGGCATCGTGGTGGACGACGCGATCGTGGTGGTCGAGAACGTCGCGCGCCTGATGGACGAGCAGGGCCTCGCCCCGCGCGAGGCCACCGCGCAGGCGATGCGCGAGGTCGGCGCGGCGCTGGTCGCCATCGTGCTGGTGCTGTGCGCGGTGTTCGTCCCGGTGGCGTTCCAGGGCGGCCTGACCGGGCAGCTCTACCGCCAGTTCGCCGCAACGGTCGCGATCGCGGTGGCGCTGTCCGGCTTCGTGGCGCTCACCCTGACGCCCGCGCTGTGCGCGCTGCTGCTGCGCCCGGCGCCGGCGCGCCCGGGGTCCGGAGGCGCCGGCAGCGCCCAGGGACCGCGGCGGGTGCGGCGCGTGCTCCATCCGCTCGACCGCGCCGCCGCGCGCACCGCCGCCGGCTACGCTGCCGCCGTCGGCTGGCTGCTGCGCCACCGCGCGGCCGGGTTGGCGCTGGCGGCGCTGTGCGCGGCGCTCGGCGTTGTGGCCGCGCTGCGCCTGCCGGCGGCGCTGGTCCCCGAGGAGGACCGCGGCCAGCTCTTCGTGGTGTGGTCGCTGCCGCCGGCCGCCACGCTGAGCCGCACCGAGGCGCTGATGGGCCGCGTCGACGCCCTGCTGCGCCGCGACCCCGACGTCGGGGACAGCCTGGCGTTCTCCGGCTACAACCAGCTTTCCAACGGCAGCCAGACCAACGCCGGCGTCGCCTTCGTGCACCTGCGCGACTGGAGCCTGCGCGGCGCCGGACACGCCGCCTCCGCGGTCGCCGCCCGCTTCACCGCCGCCCTGTCGCGCGAGAAGGACGCCACCGCCGCCAGCTTCAACCCCGCCGCGATCGAGGGCCTGGGCAGCGTCGGCGGCTTCGAGCTGCACATCCTCGACCGCCGCGGCGCCGGGCTCGCGGCGCTGGAAGCCGCCACCGCCGCCTTCCTGCACGAGGCCGCCGCGCGCCCGGAACTCGCCGGCCTGGTCACCACGCTGCAGGCCAACACCCCGCGCTACCGGATCGACGTCGACCGCGACCGGGCGGCCGCCCTGGGCGTGCCGATCGACTCGATCTACGCCGCGATCCAGAGCACCTTCGGCAGCCTCTACGTCAACGACTTCACCCTGGAGGGCCGCAACTACCACGTGAACCTGCAGTCCGACGCCCCGTTCCGCCAGGACGCCGGCAACCTGCGCGAGGTGTTCGTCCGCTCCACCCTGTCCCCCGCATCGGCCGCGCCCGCAGGCACCGCAGGCAGCTTCGGCGATACGACGCCGACCGCCACGGCGACGGGCGGCGCGGCGGCGGGCGGCGCGGGATCGGAAAGCGCCAGCACCGCCACCCCGACCGCTGCCGGCGAGATGGTGCCGCTCGCCAGCCTCGTGCACCTGCGCCGCACCGTGGGTGCCGACCAGCTCGAACGCTTCAACGTCTACGAGTCCGCCCAGGTCACCGGCAGCGCCGCTCCGGGTTACAGCTCCGGCCAGGCGATCGCCGCCGCGGAGGCCGTGGCCCGCACCGCCCTGCCGCGCGGCTTCGACATCGCCTGGGCCGGCGCCGCCTACCAGCAGCGCCTCGCCGGCCGCGCCGGAAGCCGCGTGCTGCTGCTCGGTCTGCTGATGGTCGGCCTGATCCTCGCCGCCCAGTTCGAGAGCTGGCGCCTGCCGTTCGCGGTGCTGCTGTCGGTGCCGTTCGCGCTCGGGGCGGCGTTCGTCGCGGTGTGGCTGCGCGGGCGCGCCGTGGACGTCTACGTGCAGATCGGCCTGGTCGCCCTGGTCGGGCTGGCCGCGAAGAATGCCGTGCTGATCGTGCAGTTCGCCACGCTGGAGCAGCGCCGCGGCCTCGATGCCGCCGCCGCCGCCCTGTCCGCGGCGCGGCTGCGGCTGCGGCCGATCGTGATGACGTCGCTCGCCTTCGTCATCGGCTGCGTGCCGCTGGCGCTCGGCAGCGGTCCCGGCGCGGGCAGCCGCCAGTCGCTCGGCACCTGCGTCGTCGGCGGCATGGTCGGCGCCACCGTGCTCGGCACCCTGTTCGTGCCGCTGTTCTTCCACCTGCTGCAACGGCGCGCCCGGCCCGGCCCCACGGCGTCCGCCGCCCGCCGCAGGCAGCACGCGGACGCCCCGGGGACCTGATGCCAACGGCCCTTGAGTGTGACCGGTCAGGCAGGCAGGGCCGCGAGGCAGCAGGCAAGGATGGGCTCTGCCCAGACCCGCCAAAGGCCGAGGCCTTTGGAAACCATCTGCTGAAGGAGTGGATTCCAAAGGCTCGCCTTTGGCGGAGTTTGAGGCAGAGCCTCAACCTTGCTTCCTTCCTGTGCCTGGCACGTCACCTGCGTCGATCCAAGGGCGAAATGAACCACCATCCAGAGACTCTGCCTCTGGCCTTGCTTCCTCCGCCGGTCACGCCTGACCGTAGCCGACGTGATGCCGCGATCAGGCGTGGTCACGCCGTCGTGCCGGCAAGGTACGGCGTCGCAGCCTTGCGTCCGGCCGGGATCGCCTTCCTGATGCCTGTTCCCGCGTGCGGGCTGAACGCGGCCTGCTCGTCCGTACGCGCGGACCGGACCGCGATCGAGCGAGGAGAACCGCCCATGTCCAGCCCTGCCCGCACGGCGCGCACCGGACCGTCCGCCCGCGCCATCGCCAGGCTCTGCCCGCCCAGGCGCGCAGCCCTCGCGCTCGCCCTGGCCCTGGGCATGATCCTGGGCCGCCCGCCTGCCCGTGCGGACGACCTGGACGAGTCCGTGCCGCTGCAGCACGCGCTGGATGCCTCGCGCCAGGTGCTGCTGCTCGTCCCGCAGGCGGTGCACCAGGACTGCATCGACGCCCTGCGCGAGCTGAGCAGCACCAAGGACGCGGTCGACTTCGACGTGCGCACCCGCGCCCGCAACCTCGCCGTGGCGCGCGACGTGCTCGCGGCGGACTACGACAGCGCGGCGCGCAGCTGCGGCGAGGACGCCGCCCGGGCCTGTGCCCCCGCTTCCGCCACGCGTGTCGGCACCCCCGCGGGCACGGGAAGGACCGCCGCCCTCGTCCATGCCTGCGGCCAGATGCAGACGCTGCCGCCCCCCTGATGTGCCGGGTCGCGCCATGCCTCGGCCGGCCGCGTCCATCCAGCCGGCACACGATTTGCATTGACTAAACGGGCCAGCTCGGCAGAACGGTGCGACTTGCGCCGCGTTCGGGCTTGGGCGACAGGGGCACCAAGGCGGATCGGATGAGAATAGTGGCAGCAAACGAGGTCTACCCAGGCTGGCAGCCCGACGAGTTCGGGATGGGCCGCGCCACCGCGGTCTCGCTCCTGCTCGTAGGCACCATGATCGGCGGCCTGGCGCTGCTCGCCAACCGGCATGAGGAGGCGCCGCTGCCCCCGCCCATGCAGGTGCAGATGGTCCAGCTGCCGCCCGAGCAGCTCGCCCAGGCGCCCACGCCGCCGACCCCGCCGCCGCCGCAGCCCGACGTGGACACCCCGCCGCCTCCGCCGCTGACGCTGGCGCCGCCCGAGGCGCGGCCGCCGAGCCGCATCGAGATCCCCAAGCCGCCGCCGCCCAAGCCGGTGGCCAAGCCGCGGCCGCCCCGCCCGGTGCCGCCGCCGCCCCAGGTCGCGCGCACCTCGCCGACCTCGGACGCCCCGCCCTCGGCAGTGACGTCGAATGCCCCGCCCGTGGCCAACGCGCCGCCTGTGGCGGCGCCGGCCGACACCAGCTCCGGCATCGGTCCGTATCGCGCCGGGCTGCACAACCTGATCGAGAGCCACGTCGAGATCGGCCCGCAGATCCAGACGCTGGGCATCAGCGGCACCGCGATCATCGAGGCGGTGATCGCCCCGGACGGCCACCTGATCTCCGCCCGCGTCGCCCGCAGCAGCGGCAACGGCTTGATCGACAAGGCCGCACTCGCCGCCGTGCAGCGGGGCGGCTTCCGCCCGTTTGGCAACCACATGCCCACCGCGCCGATCACGATCAGCGTGCCCATCGAGATCTCCCCCGGCGCTGGCGACTGAGGCAGGAAGCAAGGCTGGGCTCTGCCCAGACCCGCCAAAGGCCTGAGGCCTTTGGAAACCACTTGCTTAAGTAAGGGATTCCAAAGGCTCGGCCTTTGGCGGAGTCCGGTGGCGAAGCCTCCAGCCATGCTTCCTGCCTACGCCAGCTTCGCGCACCCGTACACGAGTGAGTACTTCTGGTCCGTGAGGATTCCCGCCGTGCCCTGGTCGTTCCAGGCGAACGCGCCGTCGGCGTAGAGCACCCCAGCACCTCCCGGCACCGCCGACAGCCGCCGCGGCGCGCTGCGATAGAAGGTGAGGACCACCTGCTGCGCCCGCGGGTCGAAGTAGGCATCGAAGCTCGGCCCAGGCCCCGGGTAGAAGTTGAATGCCCGGGCGCTGGTCGGCAACGCCTGGCTGGCCGGCTGGCAGGCGTAGGCGTTGCGGTTGGACGCCCCGATCCCCAGCCCGCCCGGACGCGTCACCGTGCTGCACCCCGCCAGCCCCCCCATGCACAGCACCGCCGCCATGCCGGCCCGAAGGCCGGATACCCGGTCATGGTCACGCACCTGCAAGCCCTCCCCCATGTCACCACGCCGACCATCAGACCGGCCGGTCCTGCAGTTGTCCGCCGCGCTCAAGGCCCGACCCCGCCGCCCAGCGGCGCAAGCCCTGGCAGGTTGGCCGGCCCGTTCACCGGATACGACAGGCTGTTGCCATATGGCCCGTTCAGCCCGGGCGAGCTGCCGGGCGCAATCACCGTGGCGCCGCGATGCGTCTCCTGGTTCTGCGACCCCGGCGGCGCCGCGGCGCACCGGCATGTCAGCAGTGCCAGCGCCATCACGACCCCCTTCCCCACAACACTCCTCGCCCGCATTCCGTCCTCCCGCTCCCACCACACGCTCCATGCTCCCGCAGACCATGGCCTGAACCGCGCCACCCGGCGGTGCCAGCCGCCGTCCTGCTGACGAATCGACGCAATCCGGCCGGTTCTGCTTGCCGAAGTGGCACCCGTTGCCGACAAAGCCGGTTTCCCAGCAGATATGCCCAGTTCCTGCGCTTTCACAGGGCGATACCGACGTGATCCTCTCCGTTGCGCAACCGCAGCCGCCGGCACCTCAGCCACGCGCATGACAGTCCGGTAACGGCCGAAAGACATGCCGTGTCGTCCCGGCAACACGTGGCGTGGAAGTGGGCAACCCCGCGCCACGGACGTGATTAGAGCGTGACGGTACGTCGATCTATGGCACACGATTTGGTGCACGGT
>JAABUH010000643.1_pt1 | contig 47047 bp, 45 predicted proteins | sample 5559121 | NCBI WGS metagenome assembly JAABUH01 (sample SAMN10711871, study PRJNA513364) | rock metagenome | isolation source: Antarctica rocks | place: Antarctica: Victoria Land, Battleship Promontory nord | collected 2015-12-28
TTCTCGTCCTTTCCGGGCTTGGGGATCCAAACCCGGCGGGTTGGTCTCGGCTTGATGGTCTGGTGGTTTTTCAGGGCCTCCGCGAGCTTGTAGCGGTCCTTCGGCCCGACGAGTTTGACCCCTGTGTTGGCTCCCGTCGGCGTCCGGTGCACTTCTTTGCGGCAAAGGGCGGTCATGCCGCCCGTCGGTAGTCGTGATGCAGCCCTCCCAGCACCGGGAGGGCCACGATGGGTGCGGCTGGACGGGAGGGTGACGCCGGCTTCGGGACACTGGGGACGGCCTGCCCGATCCCCTGGTGTGGCCGCGCCGTGTTGAAGTAGCCCGCGTACTCCCGCAGCACGCGCCGCAGGTGTCCCTCGCCCAGGACGAGGACGTGGTCGAGGCACTCGCGCCGCACGCTCCCCAGGAACCGCTCGCAGGTGGCGTTCTGCCTGGGGGCGCGGTAGGCCGTACGGAGCACGGTGATGCCGCTCGCCTCGGCGACCCCGGCGAAGGCCGGCCCGTACTTGCCGTCGTTGTCCCGGATCAGGTAACGCGGGCGCTGGTCGAACGGCGTGGCCTCGCGCAGCTGCTGCGCCACCCAGGCATCCGTCGGGTGGCGCGTGACGCCCAGGTGGACGACCCGACGCGAGCCGAGCTCGACGACAAAGAACGCGAAGAGTGACCGGAACCCGAGGTCAACGACCGGGAGGAAGTCGCAGGCCCAGGTCCCGTGGGCGTGGTTCCGCAGGAAGGTCGCCCACGTCTGCCTACTCCCGCTGGGCTGTGGCGCGCGCGCCGCGCGCAGGTGGCGCTGGACCGTCCGCTTGCCCACGCGGATACCCAGTTTGAGGAGTTCCCCGCGGATCCGCTCGGCACCCCACAGCCGGTTCTCCGCCGCCAGGCGCGTGATCGCCGCGACCGTCTCGGCGGGCACCTGCGGGCGCTTCGTCGCGCCGCGCGACCTGGCGCGCCAGACCAGGCGGAAGCCCTGGCGGTGCCAGCGCAGCAGCGTGTCCGGCTGGACGATGAGGAGCGCGGCACGCCACCCGCGGTCCAAGCGCGCCAGAAGGACGAGGCGGAGGCGGTCGGCGGGGTGGAGCACGGGCCGCTTGCCCTGGCGGCTCAGGACCACGAGCTGCTGCCGCAGGAAGGCGTTCTCGGCGATCAGGGCGGCCTTCGTCCTGGTCAGGTCGCCGACGGTGCTCCCGCCGGGCGGTCCGATCGCGGGCCTGGTCCACGCGAGGAGGCGACGGTGGACCGCGCGCAGCGCGGGCCGCGCATGTCGTCGGATCGACGCCCAGATGGTCGTGAACATGCGTTGCTCCCCTCCGCCTCCCTCGCGGCAGCGTCGCCGCGGCCCGCGCTCACGTCGGGCCTCCCGCAGCCATAGCGCATGCAGAGGGGCGCAGCATCCGGTACGGATGACCACGGGAGCCAGGACACCCCGCCCGATGCGGGCGCGTGAGGCCCGCGCCCCGCGATCGGGACATGCGCCCCGCCGCCCGGCCCCGGCACCGGGCCGCAGGGAGCGCATGCTCGCGGAAGGAACGGAGGCGCGTGGGCCGGGCGACCGCCATCCCGGGGATGCGCGGAGCCGCTTGCGGCAGGTTGCGTGGCGTCGCCACTGGTTGTTCGGGACACCGCTGCAGGACCACCGCCGGCTATTTCAGCAGCTGCAAGAAGGTCAGCACGTTCTGCAAGTCCTGCGGCGAGATATTCCCGCCGTACGCGGGCATGTTGTTCCCGCCCCCCAGGATCCGCCAGGTCAGCTCGTCGCGCGTCAGGCGCGTGCCGACGTGCGTGAGGTCGGGGCCACGCTGCCCGCCGACCCCCGCCACCATGTGACAGGAGACGCAATCCTTCTGCTGGAAGATCTGCGCGCCGTGTTGCGCCTCCGGGCTCGCCCCTTGCAGGACGCGGGCCGGGAGCGCCTGCGGCTTCTGCGCGCCCAGCAGGGGGGACCACGGTGCCCGCGCACCGGCCAGGGTGAGCACCACCACCGCGGTGAACACGAAGCCGATCGTGGCGACCGCCCAGGGGCGGCGACTCGGGGCGCGCTCCCCCTGATTGGCGATGAACGGCAGCACCAGCATCGCGAAGCCGGCCAGCAGCGGCGCGCCGAGGATCACATAGCTCTCCACGGCGGGCGGGATCAGGGCCAGCACCGCGAAATAGGAGAGGAAGTACCAGTCGGGGCGCGGGTAGGCCTCGATCTGCGTCGGGTCGGGCGGCTTGTCGAGGGTGCTCGGCCCCACCACGATCGCCAGCGCCAGGATGACCCCGACCACCACGACCGCGATGATGACATCCTTCCAGACCGCATCCGGGAAGAATGGCTCACCCTCTTCGCGCAGGATCCGGTTGTACTCCCGCTTGTAGGTGGCGCGGCGCACCGGCTTCCCCGGCACCGGCGGCTCGGAGATGCCATCCTTGATGACCAGATAGAGGTGGACGCCGATCAGCCCGAAGAGGAGCGCGGGGATCAGGAAGACGTGCGTGGCGAAGAAGCGGGTCAGCGTCGCCCCGCCGATCACGTCCCCGGCGATCACCACATGCCCCAGCCAGTTGCCGATGAGCGGGGTGCGCTCGGCCTGCGCCGCGGCGACGCTGACCGACCAGTAGGCGGTCTGATCCCAGCGCAGGAGCTGGCCGGAGAAGGCCATCGCCAGGGTCAGGAGGAGGAGGACCGCCCCGGTGAGCCAGTTCACCTCGCGCGGATACTTGAACGAGCCCATCAGGAAGACGCGGCAGGCGTGCAAGACGATCAGCACCACCATCGCCGCCGCGCCCCAATAGTGCATCCCCCGAATGACCGACCCGAGCGGGGCCTGGGTGCTGATGAATTGCAGGCTCTGGTAGGCGCTCTCGGTCGAGGGCGTATAGGCCATCGCCAGCGCCACCCCGGTCACCACCTGCACGACGAACGCCGTCAAGGTCGCGCTACCGAGGACATACCACCAGTTCACCGCCTTCGGGACGGGGTGGGTGAGGATCGGCAGGATGACCTCATTCAGGCCCATCCGCTCATCGAGCCAATCGTAGACCCGCGTGGGGATGGAGCGCTTCTGAGCATCTCCGTGCTCCTCCGGTGCGGTGTCGGGGGTTTCCTCGCTCGTGCTCATCGCTCGCTCCTGCTGCGGCCCACTTCAGCCTCGCGCCCCTACGCCGTCGGGATGGGTCCGGTGAGGATCTGCACCTTGCCGTCCACGACGCGCGTCTCGTAGCGATAGAGATTGTGCGGCGGCGGCCCGGCGGCCACGCTGCCATCGGCGTAATAGACCCCGCCGTGGCAGGGACACAAGAAGAGTCCCGCGTCGGGCTGCCAGTTCACGGGGCAACCGAGATGCGTGCAGTAGATCGCCAGGGCGACGAAGCTGTTATCGCCCTGACGACGCAGATAGGCGGCGGTGCTGGCGGTCTGCCCGGCCCAGGGGAGTGATGCGGTATTCTCGAAGGTCACGATCTTCGTCTGCCCCGGCGGGAAATCGCCCACCTGGCCCACATCACGCCACTGTTGGGGGGCCTTCTTGATCAGCGGACCGAGCAGGAAGCCGACCACCGGGATGCCGAGCATCGCACCGATCAGCCCCCCGCCCGCCAGCGAGAACCAGGTCAGGAACTTTCGTCGTCCGGTGCCCAGGGGGTTATCCCCAACCGGGCCACCCTCCCGGTGCGTGTGCTGCACCCGGACCAGACTTTGCGCTGCCTGGCCGACCGCGTCTTCGTCCCCTTCGCCGTGCCGCACCTCGTCGTCGTGTTCGCTCATCCTTCCCCCCGTTCCTGTCCTGCCCGCGCATCGCGCCGCAGCTCGCGTACCCAGCCCGCAATCCCCAGGAGCACGAGCAGCGCGCCGACCGCCGAGAAGACCGGGCTCGTGACCGAGCCCCACGCCAGGAGGGTCAGCCCGGCAGCGATCGTGACCGGCCAGAGGGTCGGGGCGGGCATGTGCGGCGGGGTCGAGTGCTCGCGATCATCGGTAGGTGGCATCAGCATTCCCTCCCTTGCCAGTAGCGCTGGCTTCGCACGCCGTGCGGGCGTCGGCACACCGACGATTTTCAGTGCAATGGCAACGCGCGCGGTTCGGCCCCCGCCCGGCCGCGCGAGCGCGCAGCGGGCGGGCCATCCAGCGCGCGGATTAGGATCAGCAGGGCCAGTCCCGAGAGGAGCAGCCCCATCGGGATCCACATCAGCACCCCGGCAAGCTGCTGATCGCCCAATGCCGTCAGCCCCCACCCCTGACGGATCAGCGGCAACAGGCCACGAGAATCGACTGGGGCGACGTAGGGTGCGTAGAGCGGCTGCGGGGCGAAGGTGAGCGCCGCCGCCACGACCGTGTTCGGAATCCCCGCCGCGAAGAGATAGAGCACGCGCCCGAGTGGACCCGGGCGATCCCGCTCCGGCAAGGGGGCCAGCGCCACCCACCAGAAAATCGTGGCGGCGAGCAGGAAGCAGAGATGTTCGACGATGTGGACCCGCTCATCGTCGAGCGCGGCGTCGTAATAGGGCGGCAAGTGCCAGACCGTGAGCGCGGCGGTGTACAGCAGGAAGGCAACCAGGGGTTGACCGAGTAGCCGCTCCGCCAGATCGCCGGGGCGCGTGGCGACGACCGCGCGCCAGACCCAGCGCGGCACGCCCAGGAGGAGGAGCGGCGGCACCGCCGCCAGGAGCAGTAAATGCTGGATCATGTGCGCGCTCAGCAGATAACCATCGGCGAGCAGATCGAGCGGCGAGAGCAACGCCAGCAGCAACAGCAGCAGGCCCAGCATGAATGCGACGATCCGGCCCGTCCCTGGCGGGCGACCGCGCCGCCCCGTTAGCAGCGTCAGCGCCATATAGGCCAGCGCCGTCAGCGCCACCCCGGCGAGCACGCTCGGCTCGAAGACCCAGGCGGTGAGGATGGCGGTCATCGCACGATCACCGCGCCACGAGGGGCGTTCATAGCAAGGTCCAGAGATAGATCACCGAGAAGATGATCACCCACACCGCATCCACGAAGTGCCAGTAGAGCGACACCGTCCCGATCGCCGCCTCATCGCCCCCATCCAGCTCCCCCGCGAAGCCGACCGCCGTGACCGTCGCGAGGGCCAGCAGCCCGACGATGACGTGCAGGCCGTGGAAGCCGGTGAGGGTGAAGAAGGTGGTGCCGAAGAGGTCCCGGCTCAGCGTCACGCCCTGCGCCAGCAGCCCGCGCCACTCCAGCGCCTGTCCGAGCAGGAAGACGATGCCGAGCGCGATCGTCGCCAGCAGCCAGAGGCGCAACCGCCCGCCCTGCCGCCGCCGGTGCGCGCGCTCCGCCAGGGCGAGCGTGCCGCTCGACGCGAAGAGCGCGAGGCTGAACAGGCCGGTGCGCGGCACGCTGAGCACGTCGCCTGGCCTCGTGCCGCTCGCCCCGTGGTAGGTGATGTAGGCGATGATCAGGGAGAGGAAGAACACACTCTCCGAACAGATGAAGAAGACCATCAGCAGGCGGTGGCGCTCCGCCCCGCGCAGCCGCTCCTCCAGGCGCGACGCCGCATCCTCGACCGTCTGCCCTACGTCATCCACGCGCGTCTCGATCGCCTCGATCGGTCCCTGTTCACCCGGCTTGGCCATCGCACTGCTCATCGTCGGCCTCCCTCCCGCGTCGGTTCGCGCACTCACTCATGCTCCCAATCGGGCTCGTCGGGGTGCTTCAAATCCCAGAGCGGGCGGCGCGAGCGCACCGGTGGGAGGCGGTCGAAGTTGTGCGGCGGCGGCGGCGAGGTGGTCGCCCATTCGAGGGTCCAGGCGTCCCACGGATCGTCCCCGGCGATCGCGCCGTGCCGGAGGCTGCGGATGACATTGACGATGAAGATGAGGACGGAGACGCCGAGGATGACCGTCCCGCCGGTCTCGATCAGGTTCACGAGCCCCCACCCCGGCACATCCGGGTAGGTGTAGACGCGCCGGGGCATCCCGTCCACCCCCAGCCAGTGCATCGGCAGGAAGGTGAGGTTGAAGCCGAGCATCGTCAGCCAGAAGTGCCAGACACCGAGCCGTTCGGAGAGGAGCCGCCCGGTCATCTTCGGGAACCAGTAGTACGTACCCGCGAAGACGGCGAGCATGGTGCCCCCGAAGAGGACGTAGTGCATATGCGCCACGATGAAGTAGGAATCTTCCACCTGCCAGTCGATCGGCACGGTCGCCACCATCACCCCGCTCAGGCCGCCGACCACGAACATGGCGATGAAGCCGATCGCGAAGAGCATCGAGACGGTCAGGCGGATCCGTCCCCCCCACATCGTGGCGATCCAGTTGAAGATCTTGATGCCGGTCGGGATGGCGATCAGCATACTCGAGGCCGAGAAAAAGCCGTTCACGACGTCGCTCATCCCGACCGCGAACATGTGGTGTGCCCACACCCCCAGGCTGTAGAAACCGATCGCCACCGCCGCACCCGCCACGAAGGTGTAGCCGAAGATGGGCTTGCGCGAGAAGACCGGGATCAACTCCGAGATCATCCCCCAGGCGGGCAGGATCATGATGTAGACCTCCGGGTGCCCGAACCACCAGAAGAGGTGCTGCCAGAGGACCGCGTTGCCCCCTCGGGTGGTATCGAAGAAGTGCGCCCCGAAGTTGCGATCGAGGAAGAGCATCGCCTGCGAGGCGGTCAGGCTGGGGAAGGCGAAGATGATCAGGAAGGCCATCACCAGCGACATCCAGACGAAGAGCGGCATCCTGGTCAGGCCCATCCCCGGCACGCGCAGCGCCAGTGTCGTCACGATCAGGTTCAGCGCGGCGGCGATCGAGCCGATGCTGGTCACCGCCGTGGCGAGGATCCAGTAATCGATCCCGGTGAGGCTCGCATAGGCGTGCTCGGTCAGCGGCGCGTAGCTGAACCAGCCCGCGTCGGGCGCGTTGCCGGTCGCGAAGCTGAAGTTCAGGAGCAGCCCGCCGAAGAGGAAGAGCCAGAAGCTGAGCGCGTTCAGGCGCGGGAAGGCCATGTCGTGCGCGCCGATCAGCAGCGGCACGAAGTAATTGGCGAAGCCGACCATCAGCGGCGTGACGACGAGGAAGATCATCGTCGTGCCGTGCATCGTGAAGAGCTGGTTGTACTGCGCCGGGGTGAGGAGCGTCGCCTCGGGGCGGGCGAGTTGGAGGCGCATCAGCCCCGCCTCCAGGCCGCCGCCGACGAAGAAAACGAGGGATGCCAGGAGGTAGAGGAGGCCAATCCGCTTGTGATCGACCGTCGCCACCCAGCGCAGGAGCCCCTCCGGCGTGCCGACCCGGAACGATTCGCGGGCCGGTTGTCCGAGTTCGATCGTCATCGCTGCACCCCGCCACTCACTTCAAGCTTTCCAGGTACGCGGCCAGGTCGTGTGCGTCCCCCTCACTCAGGCGGAGATTGGGCATCCGGTTCCCCGGCTTGATCGCCTGTGGGTTCAGCAGCCAGCGTTGCATCGTATCGGGCGTGTTGGTGATTACCCCGGCGGCGAGGGTCGCGCGACCGCCGACGTGCGACAGGTCCGGCCCCACGTTGCCTTTGGCCGTCGTCCCGGCGATCGCGTGGCACGAGGCACAATTCCCCGCGCCCTGGAAGAAGAGCTCGCGCCCACGCGCGATCGCGGCGGTATCGCCACTGGCCGACGGCTCACCGCGCTGCTGCCCCGCCACCCAGGCCGCGAAGTCCGTCGGCGTGTCGGCCACGACGCGCAGGCGCATCCCGGCATGCTGCGCGCCGCAGTATTCGGCGCAGGATCCCGCGTAGACACCGGGCGCATCGACCTGGACCCACAGGTCGTTCGTCTGGCCGGGGATCAGGTCCATCTTGCGCCCGAGTTGGGGCACCCAGAAATCGTGGATCACGTCCGCCGAGCCGAGCCGCAGGTGGACCGTCTGTCCGGCGGGGAGGTGGAGCTCGTTGGCGGTGACGAATTGCTGGCCGGGGTAACGATATTCCCACCACCACTGATGCCCGATCACCTCGATCGTCAGGGCATTCGGATCGTTTGCGGGGCCGGCCGAGACGCCGCGCATCGTGGCGACCATGATCACGAAGACGATCGCCAGGGTCACGGCGGGGATCCCGGTCCAGAGCAATTCCATCCGCCGATTCCCGAAGATCTGGCGCGGCTCGCCCGCCTCGCCTCGCTGGCGATAGCGGACCGCGAAGGCGATCAGCGCCACCTCGACGACGATGAAGACGATCGCCGAGATACCAAGGACCAGCCAGAAGAGCCGCGCGATCGCCGTGCCACTCGGCGAGTGGGGATCGAAGATGCTCGCGGCGGCGGCGTCCCCCGCGAGCGGGAGCGCGGCGAGCACGAGGAGGAACGCGATGAGGAGCGGGAAGAAACGTCGGTACATCGCCATTAGCCTCGCCTGCGCGCCGCCGCGGCGCTTCAATCCGAGCGGCCCTGCTGATCGGTCGAACGGTGCCCGTGCGGACGAGTATCCGGTGGCCCACGAAAAGACGCAAGCCCCGGCGCGTGCGCCGCCCGACGGCGGCAGGGGGACGAGCATCAGGCGCGGTTGCGGAGGGCCAGCCCCGCCGCGACCACGCCGACCACGCCCGCCGCCGCAAGCACACCGCGTCGCTGCGTCGCCCAGAGCTGCATGCTGCGCGACTTGGCCTTGTCCCCGAACGTCCCGTGTGCTCCGTGGTCGTGCTCCTCGTCCACCGGCTGCCAGAGGTTGTTCGGCTGCTGCGGGTCGCGCGGTTCGTTGGTCTGTTGCGACGCGAATCCGGTCCGCGCCAGATACCAGTCCCCCACGCTCGGCGCGAGCTTGTTCCCGATGATCGCAATACACGTCGAGAGGCCGACGTACCATTCCCGACGGTAATGGTATGCCGCGTGGTAGATCGCCTCCGCCGCCACTTCCGGCTGGTAGATCGGCGGAACCGGCTGCCCCGTGTGCGGCAGGCGGCTCTTGACCCAGCCGAACTGGGGCGTGTTCAGCGCCGGCATCTGCACCATGCTGATCGTCACGTTGCTGCCGTCGTGCAACAACTCGCAGCGCACCGATTCCGTGAAGCCCTGGATCGCGTGCTTGGCCCCGCAATAGGCGGATTGGAGGGGGATGCCGCGATAGGCCAGCGCCGAGCCGACGTTGACGACCGCGCCCCGGTCGCGCGGCAGCATCCGCTTCAGGGCCGCCATCGTCCCGTAGACCTGCCCGAGATAGGTCACCTCGGTCACGCGCCGGAACTCCTCCGCCGTCATCTCCTTGAACGGGGAGAAGACCGAAACCATCGCGTCATTGACCCAGACGGCGATCGGCCCGAGCTCGCGCTCGATCCGCTCCGCCGCCGCCTCGACCGCCGCCGGGTCGGCCACGTCGGCCGGGATCGCCAGCGCCCGCCCCCCCGCCGCCTCGACCTCGCGCTTCGCCCCTTCCAGCCCCGCCTCGCCGCGCGCCAACAAGGCGATGGAGCCCCCCGCGCGGGCGAAGCGCCGCACCGTCGCCCGCCCTACCCCCGCCGAGGCCCCGGTGATCACCACCACATCCGCCTTGCCGTGTGCAGCCATCACCATACTCCTTGTACGATCCCCACGCGTGGACGGGGAGTCATCGAGCGATGCTGACGCACCGCCCGTATGCGATTCGGACGTCGCGCCCCTGGCCGCCGTACCCGCGCCAGCGGCGCCCTGCCCGAGCAAACGTCCCCAGCCGCCCCCATACCGCGCTGGACGATACGGCGCACCGACCAGGGCCAGCGCGACTACCGCAAGCCCGACAACGCCGCTATTGATGAGCGGGAGGCCGGTCAGGCGAATGAGCCAGGGCCCCACGACCAGCCAGACCCCGCCGAGCAGGGTGAGCCAGCGCAGCGGGCGGGCCGGCTCCCAGGCGGCGGTGAGCGCGCTCGCCAGGATGAGCGGCCCGGCGATCCGCCCGCTCGTCGCCCCGACCGAGCCGAGGAAGGCAGGCGCGACGATCAGCCAGAGCCCCAGGAGTGCGTTGACGCATTGTGCCCACATCGCCTTTCCCTACCCCTGCGCCGCCGCGCTATGCCCCCACAACGCCCGCCACAGCGATTCGCCGCGCTCGGACGCGCGCCGCAGGTGTTGCAAGGCGGCCAGCGGCTCGCGCAGCGCGGGACCGAGCAGGCCGATCGAGATCGCCGCCGAGGCGAGACAGAGGGTACACCAGGCCCCGAACGCGACCGGTTGCAGGATCACCAGCACCACGCTCCCCAATCCGAGCATCCCCACGAGCGCGCCGTAGATCAACACGCACCACGGCGTGGTGCGCCAGCGGGCATGTCCGCCTAGCAGGCCGAATCCCGCCTCGAACAGATAGGCCAGCGCGCCGAGGGCCGCGTCCGGGATGGGCAGGAGGCGCGCGACCGACGAATGGAGGATAGCGCGCGAGCCATTACCGAAGAACGGCTCCCACACGGTCGGGAACAGGCCGAGCTGATAGAGCGTCAGGTACGTGGCGATGATGCCGCCACACAGCGCCAACCCGGCCAGAGGGAGGCGCTCGTGCCACGCCGAGGGATTCATCTGCCAGCCGGGCGGCAACGACGCGGGATGACGCTGCGCGGACACCGTTCCTCCACGTTGACGAATACGAATAACCGTTACGACGGGCCGCCATCGGGGGCATACGCAGCGCGCGCGGCGGGATGCCCCAACCCGCCCGGGCGATCATCGACGCTCACGCCTCTCATCGGTGCAGCGCCGTGCTGCGTGATCGCGCGGCGATACGCTTCGACGTACTGTCCGGCGATGCGGCGGGGGTTGAAGCACACCTCGATATAGCGGCGACAGGCATATGGGTCGAGCGATCCGACCTCGCGGATCGCCTCGGCCAGCCCCGCCTCGCTGTTGCGCAGGAAACCGGTCACGCCGTCCGTGAGCACCTCCGGTGCCGCGCCGCGATCCAGCGCGACGACCGGGGTGCCGCAGGCCAGCGCCTCGGTCATTACCAGGCCGAACGGTTCTTCCCACTGCGAGGGGAAGATGACCACTTTCGCGCGCCGGAGCCACTCAAACTTCTCGGGCGAGCCGACCTCGGGGAGCAGGGTGACATCGGGGCCGAGGAGCGGCCAGACCGCCTCCTCGAAATAGGCGCGCTCTCCCTGGTGAATCCGCAACGCCATCACCAGCGGTATCCCGGCGGCGCGGGCCACGCGGATCGCCCCGTCGGGGTTCTTCTCCCAGTCGCAACGCCCCAGGAAGAACGCGAAGTCCTCCTTGTGGGCCGAGAAGGGGATCGCGGCGACGTCGAGCGGATTGTGGATGGTGCCGACCCAGTTGATCGCGACAGCGGGACCGTAGAGCGCCGCGCACCGGCGATCGAAGAGTTCGCGCTGCCGGTGACTGATGGCGACGAAGGCATCGCCCCGCCTGGAGAAGTCCACGTACTTGCGGACCGCCTCGGGGGTGGCCGGACCGTGCGCCGTACGCACGATCGGGACCGGGTAGGCGGGGTCGGGGCGCTCGTCGGTGTGGTCGTGGAGGACGTCGGCGTGGAGGCGCAGGCGTGCCTCGCGGTACGAACGGGCCGACGTCTCCGCCATCATCCGCGCCTTGACAGCGAGCGGGTAGTCGAGCCCGAGGTGGCGCGGCACGTTGGGGACGAGCCGCGCCGTGGTGCATGAATCGCCGGGCGCGATCAACGAGACGTCGTGCCCCAGCGCGGCGAGGCCGGTGGTCAGATCGTTGATCACCAACTCGATCCCCCCATACGCGCTCGGCGGGATCGCGAACCAGGGCGGGGCGAGTTGCACGATCCGCAGCCGTTCGTTCGAGCGCTCCATTTGCCTCCTCGATCCGCGTTGCGCCGAGGGCCGCCGCACGCCCGGCCATGACCGCTGCTACACCTGTGGGTCGCTTCGTTGGCCGCTGATGCCACGCTGGGCGAAGGCGAGGGGTCGTGTCCCGCCACCTACCGAGGCCGCGCCACGCTATCTCGCTCCACGGGGTCAGTACTCGATCGTCACCCGGACGTCGCCTCGCTGACGCAGCACCGCCACCAGCGTCAGCCCCCCCGAGCGTTCGTAGCGCAGATCGACGCTGCCCTGGCCGACCCGCACGCCACGGACCTCGACCCATGCGAGCCAGTCGGGCAGGCAGGGACGGATAACACGTAACTGGTGGGCGACAGCGTCCGGGGCAAAGCCGAGGAGCGACTGGAGCATGTACGGCAGGCTGCCCGCCGCCCAGGCCTGGGGGCTGCACGCGACCGGGTAGTGGACCGGCGTGCTGTATTCGTCCTTGCCGAACCCGGCGAACAGTTCGGGCAGACGATAGTGATCGAAGCGCGTCGCCGCCTGGTAGATGCCGGTGAAGACCGTGAGCGCCGCCGCGTCGAAGCCGTAACGCCGTAGCCCGTCGACGATGAGGGCGTTGTCGTGGGGCCAGACCGCGCCCACCTGATAATCGAGGGGATTGTAGGCGGCGACCCCACGCGAGATGGTGCGGATCCCCCAGCCCGAGAAGAGGCGTGCGGGATCCAGCAGCGTGTCGCGCACGCAGCCCGCCTTCTCCGCGGCGACGATACCGCCCCAGAGCGCCTGGCCCTGGTTCGAGGCATCGACCACCGCCGGAACCCCGTCTTTCTGGAGTGCCAGCGCGTAATTGTTCTGCTCGGCGAGCCAGAAGCGTTCGTTGAAGCGCCGATAGAGATCGTCCGCTTGCCCCTCCAGTTGCTCGGCCCGCGCATCGTCGCCGCTGTGGCGGTAGACGGCTGCGATCCCTCGCCGCGCGCGGTAGACATAGCCTTGCACCTCGACCAGCGCCACGGGCGGCGTGACGATAGCGCCATCGGCGTTGACGATACTGTTACCCGAGTCCTTCCAGCCCTGATTGGCGAGACCCTGGTGAGACTTGCTCGCGTAGGCCAGGAATCCGTCGCGATACCGCCCCGCGCAGTGGTCCAGCCACCCCAACGCCGCCTCGACCTGCGCGCGCAGTTGGCGGAAGAAGTCGAGGTCGCCGGTCCAGCGGAGGTACTCGTCGAGGAGGATCAGGAAGAGCGGCGTGGCGTCGATCGTGCCGTAGTAGGGGATCGACGGCACCTCGCGGAGGTTCGCCTGCTCGCCGACGCGCAACTCGTGCAAGATCTTACCGGGCTCCTCATCCTGGAAGTCGTCGTCCTTCGCCCCCTGGTAACGCGCCAGGGTGACGAGGGTATCGCGGGCGATATCCGGCTCGTAGGCCAGCATCTCCAACGCCGTGACGAGCGAGTCGCGCCCGAAGAGGGCGACGTACCAGGGCACGCCCGCCGCGTAGAACGCATCGTCCCCCTGGCGCATCGCCAGCATCGCCAGGTCGAGGAAGGAGCGGCGCAGCACGCGGTTGAAGAGCGCGTCGCTCGTCTGGACATGGACCTTGCCGCTGAACGATCCTCGATCGGCGTGTCGCTCCGCCTCGTGCTTGTCGGGCGTCGCGGGGTGGGGGTGCGCCTCCAAGTCCCTGGTACGCTTCCCTTTGGGCGGGTGATCCGCCACGGTGATGTTCACCGTGTAGTCGCAGGAGGCACCGGGGGCCAGGTGGAGGCGGTAGGTCGCGCGCCGCCCCTCGAGCGTTGTTGGCGGTGGTGTGAAGCGGAGCGTCGTCGTGCGGCGGTGCCCATCGGCGCCGTCGTAGACGAAGGCGAGGGTATCCTCGGTCGCCTCGGGATCGCGCAGCGTGCCGCGCTTCCCGGGTTCGGCACCGCGCACGGTGAACATGCTGTCGAAGTGCGCGGCATACTCGAGGGTGAGGGAGAGCTCGACCGCATCGTGCCCGAAGTTCTGGAAGGTGAGCCGTTCGTCCACCGCGTCCGAGAGCGTCTTCTCCCACCGCAGTCCGATTCGCTCCTTATGGAGGGTGTCGCCATGCCCGAGATCGAGTTCCGGGTTGGTCAATTCACAGACCCCACGATAGCCCACGTCGGTTGCGGCCAGGAGCAGGGTCAGCGCGGCACCGTTGAGGCGGAGGGTGGCCTGGTCGAGGTGGCGCATGTCGTGGAAGTAGAGCCCGAGCCCGCGCGCGCTGTCCGCGCTTGACCCGGCCTGGGGCGGGACCTCGCCCGATTGATCGGTCAGGAGGAACAGTGCCCCTTCCTTCAGCGTGAGCGTCGGCCCAATATCGCTCGTGCGGCTCGACTGGCCGTGGTTGAGGATGTGCTTCGCCCCCGTCTGCTGCTGCCGATCATGGCCATCGGTCGCCATATTCGCCCCACTCCCGCTCACCATCACCACACCCGCTCGGCTCCACCCTAGCGTAGCGCGCACGCCGGGCGTGGTGGTTAAAGGATGCCTATGATTCGGTTAATGACTGCTTAAGAACTTTGTTCTGCGGGTGCCACCGGATGCCCCTGGCGCGCGCCTCCATCAGTCGGCGATCAGCAGATCGGCCAGGCTGGTGTGGAACGGCGAGAGGAGGTGCATCCCCTCGGGGAGCACCGCGACATTGTCGCAGTGGCGTAGCCCGCCGATCCCGTCGAGATACACGGCTGGCTCGATGTTGCAGACCATCCCGGCCCGCAACACATCCTCGGAGCAGGGGTGGAGCCGTGGCAGATTCCCGTGGTAGATCGCGCCGTAGCCGACACCGTGCCCGAGTTGGTGCTTGAAAGCGGCCCCGAAACCGGCAGCGGCCAGACGGTCGCGCGCGGCCGCGTCGACCGCCGCCGCGCGGACCCCATCGCCGATCGCGCGCAGCGCCAGGGCGCGCGCCTCGAGCACGGCCTCGTACATGGCAAGCTGGCGACCGGTCGGCGTGCCGAGGAAGTAGGTCCGCGTCAGGTCGGTCCAGAAGCCGTCGACATAGGAATTGACATGCATCAAGACAAAATCGTCGGATTGCAACGCGCGGTCGCTCGTCAGGGCATAGGCGCGATAGGCATCGGCGGAACGCGGACCCGACATGCAGAAGGCCCGCCCGCCCGCCCGTTGGACCTCGGGATCTCGCAAGCCTGCGATCTCGAGCCGCGCCTGGGCCACCGCCGCCACCTCGGCCTCGGTCACACCAGGGCGGATCACCTCGTACGCCGCCCGGAAAGCCTGTGCCGCGACCGCGCAAGCGCGCGCCGTCGCGGCCCGCTCCCGTTCCGTGAGCATCGCCCGTTGCCCGTCGAGAAGCGCCGTCGCGTCCCAGAAGTCGGCATCGGGAAGGGCCGTCTTATACAGAGCCAGGGTGGTGCCGTTGCCGGTGGCGAGCGCGACGTACGGCATCGGGGTGAAACCGAACATGCCCTCATAGCCGATCGCCGCCCGCGCCAACCCCAGATGCCGCCCGGCCTCGGCCAGCAGCGGATGCGCCGCCTCGCTGCCATTGCCGAGATGGTCGAGGGTGATCGGGCGGAACGAGGCGATCCGCTCGTCGGCCACCCACCCGCGCCGCGCGAGGTCGCCCTCATCCTCCGGCACGATCAGCGCGATCTCGCCGTCACGGGTGAGCAGCGCGATCGCGGTCCCCAGCATCGGCCAGTAGCCGGTCAGGAGCAGCACGTTGTGCGGCAAGCGGCAACAGAGGGCATCGAGGTTGGTCGCGCCGAGTGCGGCGGTCAGCCGTTCGATCCGTTCTTTATCACGTTCCATGTATGTCCTCCCGCGTCAGGGCAGGGGTTTTGCACGACTATGCCCGATAACTTACGCGGGCATAGCATCCGGCACCTGCTCCCCGGTTCGGTCGCGGGCGCAGCACGGACCACCAGGATCCTGGCCCAACAAGCGCGGCGCGATCGGTGTCGGCTCAAGTCAGGTAAGCCGCGGTACCCCGCGACCTGCGGTCCCCGCAGGCGAGAGATCATGCCGTACCGGGAGCGCCCTCACGGCCCCTGGTTTCCCTGCCAGCACCGCCGCACCCTCCGCGATCAGGTAGTCGGCGGTGCGCGCGGCGAGCGCCTGGATCGTCAGGCCGGGGTTGGCCGAGCCCTGCGTCGGCAGGATGCTGCCGTCGCAGATGAAGAGGTTGGGGATATCGTGCGTGCGCCCGAAACCGTCCACGACCGACTCGCGCGGGTCGCGCCCCATGCGCGCCGCGCCGACGAGGTGCGCGTAGCGCGCCTCCTGCACCACCTCCTCCGCCCCGGCGGCGCGCATGATCGCCTCGACCTTCGCCTTGCCGAACGCGATCAGCTTCTTGTCGTTGTCGTGCAGGTTGAACGTGACCTTCGCCACCCGCAGCCCGTGGCGGTCGGTCTCATCCGCGAGTTCGACCCGGTTGTCCTCCCAGGGGAGGATCTCGCCGAGCAGGCCGAGTGCCGCCCAGTGGTTGTAGTCCATCATCACGCGGCGCATCCCCCAGCCCCAGGCCCCCTTCGCCACCGCCATCTGCTTGGCGAAGGCCAGCGGCAGCGGCCCGACCGTCTGGACGGCGAAGCCGCGCGCGAAATCGCGCCGGGGATCGGTCTCGTAGAATTCTTCGGTGAGGGCGTGGGCGGGCGGGGCCTTGTACATCCGCACCAGGTCGGGGAAGCGGCCGAGGATGAGGTTGCCCGCCTGGGCCATCAGGTATTTCCCGACCGTACCGCTCGAATTGGCTAACCCCTGCTCGAAGCCGGGGCAGGCCGAGTTGAGCAACAGCCGGGGCGTCTCGATGGCGTAGCCCGCGACGATCACGACCTTCGCCCGCTGCTCGACCTCGCGCCCCGTGGGGTCGAAATAGGTGACGCCGGTGACCAACCCCTGCCGCCCATAGTCGATCCGCCCGACCATGCAGTTATCGCGGATCTCCGCCCCGTGGCGCACGCCGTCCGGGACATGGGTGATCAGCGTGCTCGCTTTCGCCCCGACCTTGCAGCCCTGGATACAGAAGCCCCGGTAGATGCAATGCGGACGGTCGGCGTGCGAGCCGGAGGTGATGGCGACCGGGCCACCGGCGCTGACGCGGATCCCGAGCGCGGTACAGCCCTTGATCAGCACATCGCCGACCCCGCCCAGCGGGTGCGGGCCGTAGGGATACCCATGCGGGTCGCCCCAGGGGAAGTAGGCCGGACCGGCGACGGGCATCTCCCGCTCCAGGAGTTCGTAATACGGTTTGAGATCGGCGTAGGAGATCGGCCAGTCGACGCCGACCCCGTCCTCGGTGTGGATGCGGAAGTCCGAGGGGTGGAAGCGCGGGGTGAAGGCCGCCCAGTGGACGGAGCCGCCGCCGACCCCCCGCCCGCTGTTGTTCGCGCCCAGGGCGAGCGGGTTGTCGCCGCCGGTGATGCGGAGATCGTTCCAGTAGAGCTGGTGCGAGCCGGCCTCATCGCTGACCCAGTCGCGCTCGGTGTCCCAGAAGGGTCCGGCCTCGATGCCGACGACGCGATACCCGGCGCGCGCGAGGCGCTGGAGCAGCACCCCGCCGCCCGAGCCGACGCCGACGATGCAGAAGTCGACCTCCTCATCGGGGCGATAGCGGCGCATCGGGGCCGCGACCTGCTGCATCGGCCCGAGCATGTGCGCGTCGGTGGGGGGTGCCGCGAAGGCACCGAGTACGGGGCTTTTCATTCCTGCTCCTGCGGCTGCTATCGCGGGGCCGCCCGCCGCTGCGGCCCGGTCACGGCTCAGTGGCTACCGCCCTGGCTCGTGCCCTGCGCGCGGCCTGGATGCGTCCCCCCCAGCGGGCGGTACTCGCCGGAGACCGACTCGGGCGGCGGCACCCAGCCGTAGCGTCGCTCCTCGACCTCCCAGGGTTCCGGCTTGCCGTCCAGGCGCATGTACCCACGGGGGTAGGCCGGTCCCCCGAAGCCGATCTCGTCCCAGGCGTAGGGGTGGGCGTAGTAGGCGTTCACCACGTCGCCCACGAGCAGCAACCAGTAGCGGTCGACCGGGAGCCGCCGCCAGATCTCGTCCCCGGCGGGCGGCTCGCCCCGGTGGAGCGCCTGGAGGACGAGATCCTGGGTGAGCGGCCCCAAGGCCAGGAAGGGCCGCCCATGCAGGTGCCGCGCGATCGCGTCGATCCCGCGCAGGCCGAGGCGGTGCGCCTCGCCATCGGGCGGCATGTCCTCGTAGCGGTACCCATCGATGCGCCCCGCGTGCAGCCGCGTGTCGATCTGCTCTGCGATCGGGATCTGATGCGCCGCATCGCGATCGTCCTGCGGGAGGACGCGCGCGCAGATCGCCCGCAGGAGCGGGATCTCCTCCGGGGTGAAGAAGCGGAAAGGTGGCACGGTATTCACGCGGTCCAGGACGGTCCGCCGCGTCGCCTCATCCCAGAAGTTCTGCTGGCTCAGGGTGTGGTAGCCGGGGTAATATCCTGGCTGAGCGCGCGGGGCCAGCGGTCGCCCGGTGTCCGGGTCGATCGGCAGGCGGTCCGCACGTTCGGGCGCGAGCGGCACCACCGCCGGATCGGCGTCATCGTTCGCCCCCGCGCGCCCGCGTATCAGCGCCTTCGCGCGATCGAATATCACTGCTTCCTCCGTAGCAGGCTGGCCAACAGCCCCAGAAATCCGGTGGCGACGAACAGGAGCGGCGCGAAGATCGGAGGGCCATAGATCAGGTTGAACAGCGGGAGTTTGAGACCGCCGGGCCGTCGTAGCAGGCCTCGCACATGGTAAAAGAAGCCGATCCCGCCGACGACGACCGCCAGGAACGAGCTGAGCGGGAGGAGGGTCCGGGCGATAGTGCGGCTCCAGACCGTGCCGATCCCCGCGACCATGATGAACGGCGTCAGCACGATCGGGAGCCACTGGGACGGATAGGCGAAGCCGTTGCGATAGTGCGAGTAGAGCGCCTCGACCCCGTTGAAGAGCGCCGAGCAGGCCGTCGCCACCGCCAACCCGCGCTGGAAGCGCCCTTCGCGGATGTCCTGTGTCAGGATCAGACCCTCGCTGGAGAGCCCCTGTGGCAGGAGGTTCAGCCAGGCCGACCGTGAGCGGCGCACCCCCAGGGGCAAGTGCCCGCTCGGATCGTCCTCGCGGCGCAAGAAAGCGGCGATCAGGCCGAGGAAGCCGCTGATGCCGAAGAGCAACGGGGCGAACAGCGGCGGACCCATGATGATGTTGACGATCGGCAGCCGCCAGCCGCCCGGCTTCCGCTTGATCCCGCGAATGTGGAAGAAGAACCCGATCGCGCCATCGAGAATGGTGACGAGCGAGACGAGGGGCAGCACCGTCCGCGCCGCGCGCCGATCGAACGCCCCCCACACACCGGCCACCAGCAGGGCCGGGCTCAGGAGTATAGGGCTCCACATGATGCGCTGACTGTAGCTGCCGCGATAGTGCTCGTAGGTGACCTCCAGGCCGCTGAGGACGCTGGCGAGGCCCGCGATCACGGCCAGGCTGCGCTGGAAACGCCCCTCACGGAGGTGCTGCTCCAGGACCACGCCCTCGTGGGCGAGGCCGCGCGGCACCAGATCGAGCAGGCCCGGCCCCCTCCTGGCGGCGGAGGCCCGCGTCATGAACGCCGGTACATGCATCGTCTTCCACTCCGGTGACTGTCTCACGATCGGCCCGGCGCTGCGGCCCCGGCCCACCCGATTGCCGGGGGGCCGGGCCGCGCGCCGGACGCTGCCTCAGTCGACGATGTCGCGGATTTTGTCCTTGACCTTGTCGAGCAGGCTCTCATCATCCGCGCCATCGGTGTGGCCGCCCGGCGCGGTGAAGTCGTTCACCTTGTCGCGGAAGAGCGTCAGGCCGATACGCACGGCGTTGGGCTCGCCGCGCACCAGTGCCTCGGCCATCTTCAGCGCCTGCTGGGGCTTGATCCGCGCCGGCATCGGCGGCACATTCGGGTCCACCACCGCCTGGATGATCGCCGGACCCGGGTGGCGCAGCGCCTCTTCCAACGTCGCCCGGCAGGTCTTGGGATCGGTGATCGTGAAGCCGCGCGCGCCGACGGCCTCGGCGTACTTCGCGAAGTCGATCGGCTGCAACTCGACGCCGTACTCGGGGTTCCCGAGGAAGACCATCTGCTCCCATTTGATCTGGCCCAGGACGTTGTTCTTGAAGATGATGATCTTGACCGGCAGGTTGTACTTCACGGCGGTGGCGAGCTCGCCCATCAGCATCGTGAAGCCGCCGTCCCCGACCAGGGCGACGCACTGGCGCTCCGGATAGGCGATCTGGGCGGCGTTGGTGTAGGGGAAGCCGGGGGCCATCGTCGCCAGGTTGCCCGAGCAGGAGAAGAGCTGGCCCCGCTTGATGCGGATGTAGCGCGCGGCCCAGGTCGTGTTGGTGCCGCTATCGGTGCTGACGATCGCGTCGTCGTCCAGCAGGCGATCGAGCTCCCAGGCGACGACTTCCGGCAGCATCGGCGTGTCGGTACGGGTGCCCCGGTCATCCAGGAGCGCCCACCAGTCCCGCATCCCATCCTGGGCCTGCTTGAGGAATGCGCGATCCTTGTTGCGCTTGAGCAGCGGGAGCAGGGCCTGGAGGACAACCTTCGTGTCGCCAGCAACCCCGATCTCGACCGGATAGCGGAGGCCGATCCGCGTCGGGTCGATGTCGATCTGCACGCCACGCGCCTGCCCCGGCTTCGGGAGGAACTCGATGTAGGGATACGAGGTGCCGACCATGAAGAGGGTATCGCACGCTTCCAGCGCCTCCTCGGAGGGGGCGGTGCCCAGGAGACCGATACCACCGGTCGTGTAGGGACTCTCATCCGGGACACAGGCCTTGCCCAGCAGCGGCTTCACGATCGGGGCACCCAGGGTTTCCGCCACCCGCTCCAGTTCGTCGCCCGCGCCGATCGCCCCCCGCCCCGCCAGGATCGCGACCTTCTGCCCCGCATTGAGGATGTCGGCCATCTGCTGCAACTGCTCCTGGCTCGGCAGCGCCCGCTCGGGGGTGTAGGCGCTGGAGGTGTGCTCGGGGATATTGGCCTTGGAGCGGTCGGCCCCCGCGTCGACCTCCTGCAAGTCGTTCGGGAAGGTGACGTGGGCGACGCCCCGCTGGCTCAACGCCGCGCGACAGGCGAGGTTCGCCAGCTGCGCCGCCTGCGATCCGGCCATCACCCGCTCGTCGTAGACCGCCACATCCTGGAAGAGCGCCTCGGTGTTGACATCCTGCTGATAGAAGGTGCCGATCATGTCGTGGTAGGTCATGCCGGTGATCGCCAGGACCGGCTGCCCGTCCATCTTGGCGTCGTAGAGCCCGTTGAGCAGGTGGATCGCGCCGGGGCCGGAGGTGGCGATGCAGCAGCCGAGCTTGCCGGTGTATTTGGCGTAGGCGCAGGCCATGAAGGCCGCCGCCTCCTCGTGGCGTACCTGGACGAAGCGTATCTTGTCCTGGTGGACGCGCAGGGCTTCCATCAGCCCGTTGATGCCATCGCCCGGCAGGCCGAAGATGGTGTCCACGCCCCAGCGGTGGATCGTCTCGATGAATGCCTCGGCGGCGGTCCCCTGCACCTGCTGCGCCCCGCCAGCCTTCGTCGTCGTCGCTGTCACCGATTCAACCATGATCTTCCCCTTCGTCGTTGCCCGCGGGGAACGGCCCCCCTCGGGGGCTCTCGTGTGCAGGCAAATAGCCATCGTCTTCAGCATAGCAACCCGGCAGGGCAAGGGGGTTAGCATTGGCTTAAAGGAACGTGAAAAAGCGGTAAACGTGCCGCCCGATCGTCACGCAGCGGCGCGTGGCTGTCGAAGGCAATCCTGCGGGCATCGGGCGGCGCTCGACGGACTGGCGCGCGGGGTGGGTACCCCGGCGCTACCCGTGGGCCACCGCGAATAAGCCGACGATCCCCGCCGCGTACAGGATCAGAACGACCAGCGAGTCGAGGCCCAGCCCCAGCACCCGGCGACGCGGGCGGAAGATCAGCCCGTAGAGATAGACCGCCGTCAGGAGGATACCAAGACCGGCCAGGTAGATGTCGGTCGCCTGGGCCTGCGGCAGCACCGCCTGCCCCGACAGCAGCGACGCCAGCAGGAAGAGCACCGGCAGAAAGGCGTTGCCGCCGAAAATATCGCTGAAGGCCAGTTGATAGTCGCCGAGCTTGACGGAGGTGAGGCCGGTGGCGATCTCCGGGATCGCGGTCGAGGCGGCGAGGATGGTCGCCCCGAAGAGGACGCCACTCAGGCCGATATGGTTGGCGATGCGGTCGCCGCTCCGCTCCAGGAGCACCCCGGCCACCAGCGTGACCAGCGCCGCCCCAGCGAAGACGAGGGCCGTGCGCGCGGTGCTCTGCCCCTTGTGGTCGGCTTGTTGCGTCTTGTGCGCCCGCGCCTTGTCCCGGGCCTCCTGGCCGCCGGGCGCGTCCCCCTGGGCCTGCCAGGGGAGATCGGTGCGGGCTTTGCCGATCAGCCAGAGGCCGACGATCCACAGCGCCACGATGAGGAGGCCACCGGGCGCGACGCGAGCGACGATCAGGGAGGGGGGGAGCTGTTTACCCATCACCACGACGGTCAGCACAGCCGCCACCAGGATCCCTTCCAGCACGGTCACGAGCGAGGCGGCACGGTACGACAGCGGCCCGCCGCCCCCGCGCACCCCGAAGCGATCGAGGACGACCAGCACGACGGTCTGGATGGCGATCCCGCCCAGGATGTTGCCGATGGCGATGCCCAGGTTACCAGTCAGGGCGGCGCTGGCAGTGATGGCGGCCTCCGGCAGGTTCGTGGCGATGGAGAGAAGGATCAACCCGCCGAGCGCCTGCCCGAGACCCAGGCGTCGGGAGAGCACGTCGGTGGTATCGGAGAGTTTGACACCCGCGACCCAGACCGCCGCCGCCGCCCCGACGAAGATCAGCAGCAGGAGGGGCAGGGATAACGAGTTGAACATCTGACTACCTTTCCATGTCAAGCCATGTGGGTCCATAGGGTCGGCCTACCATCAGCCCTACCCGTAGTGACATACGACCTTAAGCCTCCCGTTTGTGCCCGGTCACTTCCCGCTGCTGCGCCTCCTGGAGCTCGCGTCCCAGGAAGTAGTTGAGCACTGTCCGCAGGACCACGATCGCCGCGAGGAGTTCGATATCGTGGAGCGTCGGGTTCAGCGCGGTGCCCAGGATGTCCGCACCGAGTTGGAACTCCAGGGCCAGCGCGAGCGAGCGCCCGAGCGACAGCCGGATCGCCTCCTTCGGCACGTTCTCCCCGCCGGTGCGGATGAGGTCGACGGCGTAGCTGATAAGCCCCCGGACGATCGCCACCAGGACCACGAGCCCCCCCGCCAGATTCGCCAGGAAGATGGCTGCCCCGAGCACCGTGGGCAGGAGCTGCGACGCGTCGAGCCACCCCTGGAGCGCGCTCGGTGCGTCCGCAAGCATGACCGTCGCGACGAGCGCCGCCGGGGCAGCTGCGCCGACGAGGGGCAAGTGCAGCCAGAGCGAGGGGGCCATCATCGGCCGTACTCTCCTTCGCGTTCCTCGAAACGGCGCACCGCCCAGACGGCCGCGCGCTGTAACATCACCAGCGCCGCCAGCATCGCCAACGCGACCAGGAACAGCCCGGCCGACTGGTCCTTGCGCTCGAAGAACGCGAATCCCAGTGCGGTGGAGATCGCCGGGGGGTGGACCGTGTCGAGGAGGATCAGGGCCACGATCGTGGCGACCATCGCCGTGGCACCGGCCAGGTAACCCGCCCCCATGAAGGTCGCCGCACCGAATCCCAGCGTGACCCCCGCCAGGTGCGCCGTCACCATCACCCGCACACCGTTCATCGGATGGTGCGGAGCGCGGTAGATCAGGAAGGCACTGGAGGCCAGCGAGGCGAAGAGGACCCGCTGATGGCGCAACTCCTCGATGAGGAAGGTCGCGCCAAGCACGATCAGTGTCGGCGGCACCGCGAGGGCCAGGTCCCTGACCAACCGGCTGTGCCACCGGCCTGCCCCGCCGGGCGATTCCTCGCGGGCGCCGGGCCGTCTCTTATGCGCCACATATGGCATCGGCCCGTTCCTCACGTTGTCGGGACGGATAGGGGCGAGCGAATGAGGGCCGATCGCGGAGCCGCCAACTGGCGGCCCCGCGTGCCATCGGTCTGGCCTTACTGGGTCGGCTTCTGGCCGAGGGTGACCGTGATCGCCTGCGTAGTGCCGCCGCGATCGATCTTCACATCGACGGCGTCGCCGGGCTTGTACTTGGTGGTCAGGGCGTCCTGGAGATCCTGGAGGGTATGGACCGCCACCCCGCCGAGGCCGACGATGACATCGCCCTGCCGGAGTCCCGCCTGGGCGGCGGGGCCGTTCGGGTCGAGCTGGCCGATGACCACCCCGTCCTGGGCCGCCATGCCGAGGTTCGCGGCGATCGCGGGCGTGACCGTCGTGCCGCCGATGCCGAGGTAGCCGCGCGTCACCGCACCGTGGTCGCGTAACTGCTGGGCGATCGCCTTCGCCCCGTCGATGGCGATCGAGAAGTTGATCCCCTGGGCCTGCGTCGAGCCGAGGGTGTTGATCCCCACGACCTCGCCGCGCATATTGACTAGCGGGCCGCCGGAGTTGCCGGGATTGATCGCCGCGTCGGTCTGGATCAGGTCGTAGAGGGTCGGGCCGGTCGTCCCCTGCTGCGCGCCCGGCTCCTGCTCGTCACGCCCGGTGGCGCTGACCACCCCCTCGGTGACGGTGGGGCCACCGGGCAGGGCCAGCGCGTTGCCGATCGCCACCACCCACTCGCCGACCTGGAGTTGCGAGGAGCTGCCGAGCGGCACGGTCGGGAGGTTCGTACCGACGATCTTGAGGACCGCGAGGTCGGTCTGCGGATCGCGCCCGACGAGCTGCGCGTCGAAGGAACGGTTGTCGGGGGGCGGCAGGACCACCTTCAGTTGCTGCGCCCCCTCGACGACGTGGTTATTGGTGATGATGTACCCGGCGGGATCGTAGATGAACCCCGAGCCGGCCCCCTGCGGCGTGGCCCCCGCGCCAGGCGTCGCCTGCCCCGGCAGGGAGCCGGCACCGGGCGTCGTCTGGCCCGGAAGAGCCCGCCCACCCGCCCGTGCCTGGACGAGATTGAGGACCAGCACGGTCGCCGGGCGGACCTTCGCGGCCACCCCCGCGATGTCGGGCAGGGTCGTGGGTGCCCCGGTGGTGGGGCTGGCCGCGCTGCGCACGGGAGTCGCCGTTGTCGGCAGCGCCGCGGTGGTGGCGGCAACACCCCGCGTCGCCACGGCCTGGGCCAGCGGGCGGCTGCTGGTTGTCGGTGCGGCCGCGGCGGCAGTGGTCGCGGTCGGCGGGGCGACCGCCGCTGTGGTCGCGGCGCTCCCTGCGGTCGGACTGGCAGCGGTACTCCCGCCGAGGCTACACCCGGCCAGGCCGAGCATGAGCCCGAAGGCGACGATGATGGTCCGCGATGATGATCGCTGCGTGAACATTGGTGCGTTCCTTTCCGTGTGAGTGGCTATGGCACGGCTCGATGAAGGGTTGCATGAACATCTACGGTGACAGCGCGGCGTCTTCTCCAGTACGTCCGGCATGGCGCGTGGTCACAATCGCCGGTTGCTGTCGCGTGACCTGCTTATCCAGGGGGGCGATGCCACTCTCGATTGGCCCTATCCGGGGATGACCGGGCGCATTTGCTGCCCGCTCCCAGGAGCGGTTGCGCTTTTAGCGAGCTGACGCGGCGATCAGCGGCCCTTCATCCGCCCTTCACGATCACGCCGCACCGCGACCGCTACGCGTCCAGGCGGATCAAGGCGAGTCCCGTCTCCCGGTCGGTCGTGCGACGCAGATGACGCGGCAACTCCACGACGATCACTTCCAGCGTCGGCCAGATGTGGGCCTCCAGGATGTGGCCGCCGTGCGCGGTGCCATCGGCTTTGCCGACGACGACATGGGCGTGGATCTTCGGCTCCGTGTTATCGCGGGCGATGTTCCCGATGAGCGAGAGCACCTCGACCTGTTCGTCGATCGGGATTTTCCGGTAGTCCTTCCTGTCGCGGTCGAAATACCCGAGCGTCGCCCGGCTGAACGCGCCGATCGCCGTGAATTGCGCGGTGTCGAGCCGTTGCGCGTGCGCGAACTCCAGCATCCCGCTGACGAATTCGTCGCCTTTCTCGAAGACGACGGCGTAGGTCGTCTCGCCTTCCTGTTGGAGCACTTGTGTCCGCATCCCTCCTCCTTTCGGTATGCTCCGAGGGCGCTACTCGCCCGCCTCCTCCGCCTGCTCCCCTTGCTTGCCGAGTTGCACGATGTCACCCTCGTGAAAGAGGATTTGCCGGAGTACCGCGCGCCACTTCGGCTTCCGACGTAGCAGGAATTCCAGATCCATGCCGAAGTGCTTGAACTCCTCCCCCTGCGCGTCGCCCATGATCGCCTTGGCCGCGCTGTCCCGCTCGACCGCCATCCGCTGCTCGTACCAGTCGATCGCCTCGGCCTCCTCGATCAGGGAGAGGATCATGCGCGCGAAGGTGCGCGTCTCCTCGGGCAACTCGTGCGGCGGCTCGTGATATTGATCGAACGGCATCGTGCTGTCCCCTTTCTGCCTCTCGTCGGGCCTCTCCACCCGTCCTCGCCCGGTACCGGGGCTTCTCTCTGCTTTACCGGGGCATCGGATCGCGACCGGACCGAGCCGTGCGTCGGCCCTTCACCCCCGAGCAATCGTTGCGGCGCACCACCCTTGAAGCAACAGTCGGCCCGACACTCCCGGGGCTCCATGTGCCGTGTTCCCGCGTCCACCAGCGGCTGATCGACGTTTTGACGGCGAGGGTATCGCCATGCGGCGGCTCGCCGTGTGCCGCCGCCCGCTTGTCGCCACCGCCCCCTCGACTCAGCGCTCCCGTCCCCGCTGTGCACGTTCTCACACCAGCCAGCGCGCGGCATCCTTGCGCTTCAGCTCCAGGCCCAGGCCGGGGCGCGACGGATCGGGCCGCAGGCAGCCGTCGCGCGGCACAGGCACGCCATCGAAGAGCAGGTGCGCCACCCGCGCATGATCGTGGAAGTACTCGGCATGGCGGAACTCAGGGGCGGCACACGCGACGTGTGCATGGATCTCCGGGGCGCAATGCGCCGAGAAGGGGATCGCGAAGGCGTGCGCGAGCGCCGCCGCCTGCAACCAGCCCGTCACCCCGGCGCAGCGCGTCACGTCGGCCTGGAGCACGTCGACCGCGCCCGCCTCCAGCATCCGGCGGAAGTAGAAGCGGTCGTAGCCATACTCGCCCGCCGCGATCTCGATCGTCGGGGAGTGCTCGCGGATGAAGCGCAATTCGGCGAGGTGATCGGAGGATACCGGCTCCTCGAACCAGCTCACCCCGTTCTGGGCGAACGCGGACGCCTGGAGTAGTGCCTCTTTCGGGGCGTAGGCACCGTTCGCGTCCACGAAGAGCTCGGCCCCGTCGCCGATCGCCCGACGCACCGCCGCGACCCGCGCGCGATCCGCCGTCGGGTCGCGGCCGATCTTCATCTTCACGCGCGGGATCCCTTGCGCGACCCAACCGGCAAGCTGCTCCGTCAGTTCTCGCTCGCTGTAGGAGGTGAAGCCGCCGCTGCCATAGATCGGGATGGTGTCGCGGTAGGGTCCGAGCAACGTGAAGAGCGGCAGGCCGAGGGCACGCGCCCTGAGATCCCAGAGCGCGATATCGAGTGCGGCGATCGCCATCGAGCAGATGCCCGGTCGCCCGAGGTTGCGAATCGCTCGGACCATCGCGGCCCAGGAGGCCCCGACATCGTGCACATCGCGCCCGCAGACGAGCGGGGCAAGGGTCCCACGGATGAGGGTCGCCGTGGCCTCATCGGCATAGCTGTAGCCCAGCCCGCGCAGCCCGCTGTCGGCCACCGGCTCGACGAGGACCACGGTGGTGCTATCCCAATCGTAGGTGCCGTCCTGCTCGGGGCGGTCGGTCGGGATGCGATAGACGCTGAGAGCGACATGGTCGATACGCATGTAGCCCCCCCTCGACGCTGCGGAACCGACACACCGCCGAACTTACTCCTACCGCCACTTCGTGACGGAAAGGCCCGAGTGGCGGCGACACACCGCACCCTGACCACGCCCTCCCGGGTCAACCGTGCGCCGAACGGACGGGCGGCGTGGCATCGCCCTGCCTGCGCCTCGCTCGCCTGCCGCGTCACGCGCTCGGATCGTCGTGATAGGTCCGGTTGCCGGATCGCGTCGTATCGCTCGGCGGAGGGAGGGCCGCTGGCATGAGGCATGCAACGGAGCGTGTACATGCGGGACGTTCTCCCGCGCAGTGCTTGCCATAGCATAGGGCCGCGCGACGGCGGTGAGGTTAAAACGGTCCTAATGTCGCCTTAGCGTTTGGTAAAAGAACGCCTTGGCTGGCCGGCTCGGGACAGTCGCGAGAGAAGGTGGGACGGCATGAGCGCAGCAGGGACGGCCAATACCCCCCAAGACAACAAGATTTTGGTGGTCGATGACGATCCGCTGTTCAGTATGGCGATCGTCGAGGTACTGGGAGCCGCCGGCTATCTGGCGGAGCGCGTCGCGACAGGACATGAGGCGTTGGCCTGGCTCCGTCAGGGGCACCCGAGCCTCATCCTGCTCGATATCGGCCTGCCGGATATCGGCGGGATGGAACTCCTCCATCTGCTGCGTTTGCACGCCATGGGCGTGCCGATCATCTTCCTCACCGCGCGGCGCGATCATGGCCGACTGGTCGCCGGCCTCAACGCCGGTGCCGACGACTATCTCACCAAGCCCGCCGACCCGGAGGAATTGGTGGCACGCGTGCGCGCGGTGCTGCGCCGGGCGAGCACCGCCGTGGTCGCCCCGCCCGAATACGTCGCGGTCGGCGAGGTCACGCTCGACGCCGCCCGGCATCTGGCGCAGGTACGTGGGAAGTCGGTTGAGTTGTCCCCGAAAGAGTTCAATCTGTTGTGGCTCCTGGCAAGCAACGCCGGGCGGGTCGTGCCGCGCCCCTTCATCATCGATACGGTATGGGGAGCGGAATTCTACGGCGATGTCAAGGCGCTCGATGTGTACATCCGCCTCCTGCGACGCAAGATCGAGGCCGATCCCGATCACCCCCGACTGATCGAGACCATCCGGGGCGTCGGCTACGCGTTCGCGATGCCAGACGGCGCTACGCCGCCGGGGGCACCGAGCAGGACGGCAGAAGGAGCGTGAACGTCGTGCCCTGCGGCGTGCTCGCGACACGAATCTCGCCCCCGTGTGCCTCGATGACGCGCTTGACAATCGCGAGGCCCAGCCCGTGCCCCTCGCGCTTCCGACTAGACTCATCCCGGTAATGCGGCACGAAAAGATCGTCCCAATCCTCTTCGGCGATACCGGGACCCGTGTCCGCGATACTGAGCGCGACCAACTCGGCGTGGGCCACGAGCCGCACCATGATCCGCCCCCCCTCGGGGGTGTGCGCGATCGCGTTGTCGAGCAGGTTGGCGATCGCACGCGTGAAGAGCGGCCCATCGACGGGCGCGAGCACCGGTAGCGAGAGCAGCCGGTAATCCAGCACGATCGACCGCGTCCGCGCCAGCGGCTGCATCTCCGCCACCACCCCGGCGACTAGGGCGTCGAGCGCCGTCGGACGCAGCGCGGGCGGCCGCGCGGCCGCTTCCGTGCTGGCGACGAGGAGGAGTTCGTCGGTCAGGTGCGCCAAGCGCGCGGTCTGCTCGGTGAGCGCCTGGAGCAATCGCAGCGCGCGCTCCTGGCGCTCCGGCCCGAGTCGCCGTAACACCTGGGCGGTCAGGGCGATCCCCGCCGCCAGCCCGCGGAGATCGTGGCTCACCTCCGCCGTGAACTCGCGCCGCTGACGCTCCAGCGTCTCCAGTCGCGCACCGAGGGTGTTGATGTCGGCGGCAACCGTGCCGACCTCATCCCGTCGGACGAGCGCGATCCGCGCGCCCAAATCGCCGCCGGCGAGCCGGTTCACGGTGTCGCGCACCGCGCGCAGCGGACGGACGATGCCGCGGGCAAAGAACACGCCGCACAACGCGGCGAGCGCGCTGGCGAGCGCGATCGCGATCAGCAGTTGCCGCAGGGTCTCGCGCTCGAACGAGCGCATATCCGCCAGGGTATAGCTCACCCGCACCGCCCCGAGTACCCGGCCGGCAGCTCCACTCGCGAAGACCGGCGTTGTCACGTAGAGCACTTCCTGATCATTCTCGGGACGGGTCCGCTGTCCGCTGTTCTCACGACCGTCGAGCGCGTCGGTGACGCCAGGCAGTGCGGGGATCGTCCCGATGAGCGCCGCATCCGTCGGCTCGGTCGCCGCCAGGAGGGTGCCGCGCTCATCGAAGACCAGGAAGCGTGCCCGGGTACCGGCATTGACCTCGCGCAGCGCCTTCGTCAGCCCTTCCTGGTCGTTGGTGGCGAGGAGCGGGCGGACCTGGAGCGCGAGCAGGTAGCTCTGCGTCCGCAGATCGACGGTGGCCTGGCGCAGATAGAACCGATCGCTGTCGTAGAGGAAGTAGCCCGCGAATAGGCTCATCGCGATCAGGATGAGGAACCCGTAGGTCAGCAGGAGCTTGTTGCGTAAGCTTAGCGCGCGCAAATTCGCCCCCGATACAACAGTTGACCGTAGCGCATGCTGGCAGCGGTCCCGGTGGCGCGCTGCCCTGCCGCCACGGCGGCCAACGCACTTGTCGCAGTCTACCGCATTCTTAAGCCGTTATTAACCGAATCCTAAGCGGTCATTAACCACCATGATCGGCCCACGCGGTACGCTAGAGGGTGCCGCCGGGGCGCGGTGACGGTGGAGGATGGCGGGAGGGATCGGCAACAGGCCACCCCGAACACAGGGGCGACACGTGCGCCCTCGAGCCGCACGCTCGCCCACCCTCATTCGCCGCCACGCTGGCGGGTACGTGGGTCGCGTGGTCGGCAATCGTTCCCGGCGCATCCAGCAAAGCCTGCTGCCGCATGATCGTGGCGGCGCAGGACCACCGATGGAGGAGGCACGGTACCGCATGGGCAATGCCGGGCCGGGCTGAAAACGGCGTATTGACCCTGGGCATGCGCACATCGCAGGAGGTACCAGCGTGATCGTCCCATACTATCTGCAACAAGCCCGTGAGGAGAGTGTCGCGGAGATTATCCATAAGCCGACACTGACGGTTGAGGAGATCTGCGAGATCCTGCCGTTCTCTCCCGACGTTATCCGGCAGGCGGCGCGGCGCGGCGAGCTGCGCGCGATCATGTTCGACCACCACATCTATGGCATCCGACGGCAGGACCTGATCGATTGGCTACGGACGCAGCTTGCGGCGAAGTATGCCTAGCTTGCCCCTTACCAGCAGCGGGAACATTGTCGGCGCGACTCCCCGATATGCGCGCATGGCGGAAGCGTGTGGCTACGCGTGCTGCTTGTTGCGGTAGCGGCTGGGGCAGTGTCGCGGACGGTGCGGCGGGAGGCGTCGTGGCCGTCTGCCGTCGCTCGTTGCGGTGCTTGCTCGGCCAGTCAAGCCGTCCCCGGAGCAAGCCCTGCGCCGTGAACAGGACGCGCACGATCCTGGCATTCGGGGGCAGCGCACCTCGGTTGGGGCGGGGCGAATGCCGACGATCGTCCCCCGCCGGCCTCACCAGGTATCGCTACCGTTCCGGGGGGGGATGTCAACAAAGGGATGCCCGGGGTGATGACGATGGCCGGAAACAGGGCCTGCCGTCGTGCCAACAGCCTGCTGCTGGAGTACCGCGAGTAAAAAAGGGGAGGTGATGAGCACGGAACCATTCGCCCAGTTCGAGCAGCACGGGCCGCTGATGCAAGCGCAGGAAGGGATGGCTGTCTACGACAGTAAGGAGGCGGCAATGCTGCACGGCGTTCAGGACTTGCAGGGTAACACGCTCATGGCGACCGATGGCGCGATCGGCACGCCCAAAGATGTTTATTTCGACGACGAAACGTGGATCGTGCGCTATCTCGTGGCGGACACGGGGGGCTGGCTCACGGGGCGGCGGGTGCTGATCGCGGTAGTCGCCCTCGGCACGGGGGCGTGGCACGCCGGGGAGTTGGCGGTGGCGCTGACACGGGACCAGATCCGTCACAGCCCGGACATCGACACCGACAAGCCGATCTCCCGCCAGCACGAGGCGGCGTATCACCGGTACTACGGCTACCCCTATTACTGGGGCGGCATGGGCATGGGCATGTACCCGCTGGCCATGCCGGTGCCGGACGCCCCTGCGCCGGAGGCCGAGGGGCGGGAAAAAGACGACATGCACCTGCGGAGCATGCGCGAGGTCACCGGCTATGCCATCCACGCCCGCGACGGGGCGCTCGGTCATGTCGCGGATTTCCTCGTCGACGACGCGGATTGGGCGATCCGCTGGGCGGTGGTCAGCACCGGCAACTGGCTGCGGGGTGGCCGTCAGGTCCTGGTGTCGCCGGGATGGATCACGGCGGTGCGTTGGGAGCGCCGGGAGGTCGCGGTCGATCTGGACCGGGCGACGATCGAGCACGGCCCCGCCTTCGACCCCGCCGCGCCCGTCGATCGGGAGTACGAGACCCGGCTCTACGGCTATTACGGTCGCCCGGGGTACTGGCGCTGAGGCCGGTGCCCCGCTCCGCCCGCGCGGCGTGCTCGTACGCCCCCAGCACCAACGTATCGGTATCGCCAACATCGCACCAGGAGGGCTAGCACCATGCCAGACCGGACAGCCGACCGGAACAACCCATTAACCGCCTACGATCGCCGTGACCACTTACCCGATCTCCGTGCCGATGATGGCCTGCGGCCCCGAGGCTGACGACGGGGCCGAAAGCGGCGAGACGCCGGGCGTGTCCCGGCGATTCGCGGCGCGGCGACCTGCGCTGCCACCGTCGCGTGAGCTGGGGTGCATGCGCTGGCCCGCTGTTCAGCCTTTTGCGCCTAACGAGCTCTTCCCAGTCAGCTCACCGGATCGCTACTTCGCGGGGCCGCAGATGGCCTCGCGGTACTATCGGTGCAACGGCTCGCCGAGCCGGTCCCGCGCTCGGCTCGATCCCTGCTACTCGAAGTCTTGATACGGCCGGGCATGGCTGGGGTTCCACGTGCGCGGCGAGCATGCGCCGCCGGCGCGCTCGCTCAGGGCGTCCCATGATGGAGCAAGCCCCGCTCGGCGCTGCCTTCGTTCGTGGACGATTCCTGGCGTTTGCTGTGGCGCTGGCTCGCGTTCTGCGTGGAAGTCCGTCAGCGAGTTAGACCGTTGGTACGACATGGAGGGTGCGATGGACGATGCGCTATGGCTCCGCCATACCCTTGTCGGGACGGTGATCGAGGCGACGAACAGGCAGGCGTGCACGATCGCCGACATCGATGCACGCGGTATCCTCGTGCAGGCGAGCGGGACCGACCGGCGCTGGCTGCTCCCCATGGGCGCGATCGTCGCCACGATGCGCCTGTGGTCTCGCCTCGAGCGGCCGCCGAGCCCCGAGGAGTTGCGGCAGGCGGGCGCGGAGTGCGTGGATGCGCCGTATCTGATGCCGCTCGTCAGGGTGCTGCGCTCGGTCCCCCAGGCCCGGGCGTGGACCGCGCTGCCCGCGACTCAGGCGGTCAGCCTGCGGCCGAAGCTGCACGCTGCGGATTAGCGCAGGGGTCTGCTCAACCCACCGAGGAAGACCGCGAAGCTACAGTGTGCTGACGGATCGACAAGCGCATCGCGGCAGGGCAGCGCTGGCACTATACCGGTGTCAGGTGGCGGGGCATTGTCAAGTAAAGTCTGCGCGCTGTGGGGCAAGCGGGTGCTTCGAGGGGTGCCGGGGCGGGCTTCTGTCGCTACTCAGGGCATGGCCGGGGTGGCGGTGACCGCCCGTCAGGTGGCGAAGCGCGCGGCTCTGGTCTCGCGGTAGGCGGCGGCGGTGAGTCGGTGGCGGTGTGGGCGGAAGTGACTGGCGATCGGGCCGTAGCTCGCTAGGAAGCGCTGCGCATGGCCCGGGTCCTTGAAGCGGCGCATGCGCCGCTCGCGTTCCCGCGTGGGCTGGTGCGAGTTCTCCGCCCGGTTATTCAGCTCTTTGTGCCGCCGGTGCTCGACGTGCGGCAAGACTGCCCGCATGGCTGCCCCGTAGCTGGCGAGCTTGTCCGTGATGACAACGCGCGGGACATACGCGAGGTCTTTGAGCAATCTGCGCAGGAACTTCACGGCGGCGGCTTCGTCGCGCCGCGCCTGGACCAGGATGTCGAGCGCCTGCCCGTCGTGATCGACGGCGCGCCACAGGTAGTGGGTCGCGCCGTTAATGCGACTAAAGACCTCGTCAAGATGCCACTTGTCCCCTGGCCTGGGACGCCGTCGGCGCAGCTCGTTCGCATACACCTGCCCGAACTTGCGGCACCACTGGCGCACCGTTTCATAGGTCACCACCACGCCGCGCTCGGCCAGCAGCTCCTCCACGTCGCAGTAGCTCAGCGCGAACCGGCAGTACAGCCAGACCGCGTGCGCGATGATCGCCGGCGGGAAGCGATGACGCTTGTACGTGGGGGTGCACTCGCATATTTTCATGCGCGCGAGTATCGCACACATCGCCACCCTCCCCCGCTCGCGTTACCCTGACAAGCGCTATGGCGGGAGCGCCATGCGGGCGCATGAAAATGGGGGATACTGGGCGTGGCCGGGGGCGAGGTCGTCTGGTATTGCGGTGCCGGGAGCCCGCCTGACAAGCTGACCCCGGGGCGCGCCCAGCATGCAGGACTGTCGCCGCTGCGACGCTCCGGTCGCGGTGAGCACGCGAGGGAAACGCGTGATTTTCGCGCCCCCAACCCGGCCATTCCCCCGTGGACGGCGCATGAAGGGAGGGGCCGATGCAGGTGATTCATGAGCGGTGTTGCGGGCTCGACGTCCACCACAAGACGGTGGTCGCCTGCGTCCTCATCGCCGCGCCCGACGGCGCGGTGCAGCGCCGGGTGCGGACGTGCGGCACGATGGCGGCGGATCTCCTGGCCTTGAGCGACTGGCTGGACGGCCACGGGGTGACGCAGATCGCGCTGGAATCGACCGGGGTGTACTGGCGCACGGTGTATAACGTGCTCGAGGACGAGTCCCGCACCATCACGCTGGTCAACCCACAGCACATGAAGGCCGTCCCCGGCCGCAAGACCGACGTGCAGGACAGCGCGTGGCTCGCGGACCTGCTGCGCCACGGCCTGGTCAAGCCGCGCTTCATCCCGCCGGCCCCGATCCGCGACCTGCCGGGTGCCCCCTGGGCCGATGACGCGCTACCGCAAGACGCTGGTGCAAGAGCGCACCCAGGAGGCGAACCGGCTGCACAAACTGCTGGAGGGGGCGAATAGCAAACTCGGCGCGGTCGCGGCCGACATCCTCGGCAAGAGCGGGCGCGCCATGCTCGACGCCCTGCTCGGCGGGGAGCAGGAACCGGCGGCGCTGGCCGAGTTGGCGCGCGGGCGGATGCGCGCCACGCCGCCGCAGTTGCGCCAGGCGCTGGACGGGTGCCTCCGGCCTGTCCAGCTGCCCTGCTGGCCGCGATCCTCGGGCATAGCGACTATCTCGATGGGGTGATTGCGCGCCTGCACGACGCGATCGCCGCCGGCCTCGCCCCCTTCGCCGAGGCGGTCGCGCTGCTGCAGACCATCCCCGGGCTCGGCGCGGTGGCCGCAGCCGCCATCGTCGCGGCGATCGGCGTGGACATGGCGCGGTTCCCCAGCCACAAGCACCTCGCCTCCTGGGCCGGGGTTTGCCCCGGCAACAAGCAGCGCGGCGGCAAGCGGCTCAGCGGGAAGACGACCAAGGGCAGTGTCTGACGCAGGGCGGTCCTGACCGAGGCGGCCTGGGCCAACGCGCGGAGCACGACGGGCTACCTGGGGGCGCGGTTCCGGCGCTTGGCGCGGCGGCGCGGGCGGCTGAAAGCGCTGGTGGCGGTGGCCCACAGCCTCATCGTGATCATCGATCACGTCCTGCGCGACCGGCGCCCCTACGCCGACCTCGGGGCGGACTATTTCGCCACGCTGGAGGCCGAGCGCGTCGAGCGGCACCACGTCCGGCGCCTCAACGCCCTGGGCTACAGCGTCACCCGCACCCCGCTCCCGCCCGCCGAGTCGGTGCCCGCCTGAGGCCAGGAGACGGGGATTTTCGAGGGAATACCCCTACGAGACCGTCCGGCAATGGTGCCGCAAGTTCGGCCAGCAGTACGCCAATACACTACGTTGCCGTCGCCCGCAGCCGGGCGACAAATGGCCTCTCGACGCGGTCTTCGTCAGCATCAATGGGCGGACGCACTCCCGCTGGCGCGCCGTCGACCAGGACGGGCAGGTGCTCGACATCCTCGTCCAGACACGGCGCGATAAGCGGGCGGCCGTAACGTTCCTGCACAACCTGCGCAAGGGGCGGCACGATGTCCCGCGCGTGCTGATCACCGACACGCTGGCGAGCTACAGGGCCGCGAAGCGCGCGGTGCTCCCCGGCGTGGAGCATCGGCGACACAAAGGGCTGAACAACCGGGCGGAGAACGCGCACCAGCCGACACGCGAGCGCGAGCGGCGGATGCGGCGCTGCAAATCCCCGGGGCATGCGCAGCGCTTCCTCACCGCCTACGGCCCCATCGCCAGCCGTTTCCGCCCCGGACGCCACCGCCTGACCGGGGCCAGCTACCGCGAGACGCGCGACGAACGCTTCGCCACCTGGCGGGCGGTCACCGCCGCCCCGGCGATGGCCTGACGCGCGACGCCCCCGCCCCTCAGCATGCCCCTGTTCTCCGGCGGCTCCGGCATCTCGACTTTACCTAACAGTGCCGATGTTTGTGTCAGGCGTCGCCTAGCGCTGGTTGGTAGTAAAACTGTGGCATCTCGCCGCTCAGCTCCACGGCAGTCAGTTTGTTGCTGTCCATGAGCATGGTGTCAATACCAATCAGCGACGGATGGGCTCTTTCTCGGCGGTGTGGCCAAAAACGATGGTCTTGCCGAAATCGTAGCCTGAGTCGAAGAAGCGCTCCCGTATCCAGAGCATATCTTCCCGGCTTTGCTCGGCCAACGGGATACCAGGGCGAAGTCCAGCATGGACGAAGATGAACTGGTCGGTCTCGTGATACAGCGGCCGGTCTTCGAGCCAGTCGATGTGCGCGGCGGGGATGTAGTCGCGCGGCTGCATGATGGCCCGCTCGTAGTCGCCGATGTCACCGGGGAGGTAGGACGCCACGGTGGCCGCCCCGCCCTGATCCCACCACTGATAGAACGAGCCGTAACGGCGGCCGTGGTGGCGCACCGCGTCGAGGAGCATGGCACTGTGGTTGCCTTGGAGGAAGACCCAGTGCGGGAGCGGCGCTGCATGTCGATGCACCACTGGACCACACGCTTGGTATCCGGCCCTCCCTCGACGCAATCCCCGACTTGCACCAGGGTATCGCGCTCGGGATCGAAACCGTCGTCGAGCAGTTGCTGGTAGAGGGCCAGCAGCTCTCGGCTGTGTCCATGGAGGTCGGCCAGCGCCACCAGGCGGGGTGTTGCCATAGGCTCCTTATACGCGGGTAGCCGTCAGCCGGTCAAGGGGGTAGCGCGTGAGTAGAAGTACAAAAGTCTCATCGCACACAGGCGCTCCTGGTGATGGTGGAAGTGACCAGCAGGGGTCTATGCTCGACGGAGAAACAGCACGTCGTGCGACCCCTAAGCTCGACTTTGGCCGTTCGTGCTGAGTCAGGCGGCGTAGCAGAGCGCGTCGGTGAAGCGTTCCACCAGCGCGCGGGGGACGTTCACCAGATCGGCCTCGCCAGCCGACAGGCAAAAAGCCGCCTGGCCCCATAACTCGCGGCGCACGAGGGCGAGGGCGTCCGCGAACGTCGGCAGCGGCTTGTGATACCACGCCGCTTGGCGCGTGGTCGCTGCCGTTGGCCCCATCCGTGGATGGGCGTAGAGGGTGCCGAGGGAGCAGAGGCCGAAGAGCGCCGGGGTGGTGCGGCGGCTGGCGCGGTCGGACCACTGGCGCTGGGTCGCGACGCCGAGGTGGCGGCGCACCTCCGCGAACGTCACCCCCACCTGCCAGCGCAGCACGAACCAGGCGAGGATCTGGGCGGGGGTGGCCGCCAGGTCGGTGCCGCGCAGCGCCTGCGTGGCGAAGCGGCCCTCCGGGTCACGGATGAGGACCCACCGGACGGGCACGGGCGGCAGGCCGGTGTGGTACCAGATTGCCGTGTCGGAGGCGACCGCCACCGTGCGCGCCCCTGGCCGTACCAGTTGGCGACGGCGACGGAGGCCCAGGCCGTCGCCGGGTCGGCGCGGCGCGCGGCGCGGGTGGGCAGGCGCTTGCCCTCCTTGCGCGGGCGGCCCAGTTGCCCCGGTCGGCGCGCTGGGGCTGGCTCGTACAGGGCGGCGTCCAGGCGCAGCCGCGTGATGACCGCGACCGGCGTGGCGAGGCGGGCGCAGCGCGCCAGCAGCGCGATGACGGCGTAGCCGCTGTCGGCGAGCACCACGAGGGCGCGATCGGGCAGCCAGCGCCGCAGCTGCAGGGGCGCCTGCCGCGCCCAATCGGGCAGCGTCTTGTGCCGCCGCCCCGCCGCGCGGTCGTGCCGCGCGGACGGGGCGAGGACGGTGAGGAAGGGCAGCGCCCAGACCCGACCGGCCCAGGGGAGCGGCACGAGGAGCAGCAGGCAGCGCCAGCGCAGCCCGCTGACCTTCACGAAGTAGCCCTTGCTGGAGCGCACCGCATCCCGGTAGCGGCCCTTCGCCGCGATCGGCGCGCCCCAGCGCCGCTCGACTGGCTCGTCGAGGCCGACGACCAGTGGCCCCGCGGGCGCGAACGCGGCGACGAGCAGGCCGAGCAGCACCCGGGCGAGCGCCCGGCGCGACCACCGGGCGCGGTTGAGGACGCGGTGGTAGCGCGTCCCGTGCCGCGTCTGGCTCAGGCCCATCGCCCGTAGCGCGGCGCAGACGGTGCGCCGACCGGGCGCGAGGATGGCCCCGGCGATCAGCACCAGCGCGTGATGCCAGACCCGGCGGGCGAGGTGTGGCGCGAACGGGGCGAGCAGGGTTTGAGGTTGTCCCGGTAGCGCGGACACAATACCGCTAAGCGGGTCAGCTTGACAACAACAACAACTGGCCCTCATGGGCGACGGGCGTCAGGTAGCCGAGCGTGGAGTGGCGGCGCTGGCGGTTATACCAGACTTCGATCCACTCGAAGATGGCCAGCCGGGCGACGGCGCGCGTCGGCCAGGCCCTGGTGTCGACCAGCTCGGCCTTGAGGGTGGCGAAGAAACTCTCGGCCACGGCGTTGTCGAGGCACTCGCCCGCCCGGCTCATCGAGCAGACGATGCCCCGGTCGGCGAGCCGCGCCTGGTACGCCGCCGCCGTGTACTGACCGCCCCGATCGGTGTGGTGGACGAGGCCGGGCGGCGGGCGGCGGCGGAGCAGCGCCATCGCGAGCGCCCGCTCCGCCAGCTCGGCGCGCAGATGCGCGGCCATCGCCCAGCCGACGATCCGGCGCGAGTGCGCATCCAGCAGCACGGCCAGATACAGCCAGCCCTCCGCCGTGGCGATGTAGGTGATGTCGCCAAGCCAGAGGCGGTTCGGTGCGGCCGCCGTGAAGTCCCGCGCGACGAGGTCGGGCGCGGGCGAGCGGGCCGGGTCGGCGACGGTCGTGCGGGTCCGGCGACGGCGGTGACAGCCAACCAGTCCCGCCGCCCGCATCAGCCGGGCCACGCGTTTGCGGGCGCAGCGCACCCCGGCGGCGCGCAACTCGGCGTGGACGCGCGGCGCGCCGTAGGTGCGCCGACTGCGCGCGTGGGCGGCGGCGATCCGCGCGAGCAGATCCGCATCGGCCCGGGCGCGGGCCGAGACCCCACGGCGCGCCCAGGCGTAGTAGGCCGAGCGGGCGACCCGCAGCACCCGGCACAGGAGCGTCACGGGGTACGCGGCCTTCTCCTCATGGATGAACCGGTAGTGGCTCATGAGGTCTCCTTCGCGAAGAAGGCCGCAGCTCTTTTCAAGATCTCGCGCTCCTGCTTGAGGACGTGATTCTCGCGCCGCAGGCGGCGCAGCTCCTCCCGCTCGTCCGTGGTCAGCGCGCCGGGCTGCCCGCGGCCCGCGTCGGCGTCGGCCCGGCGCACCCAGTGACGCAACGCCTCGGACGAGATGCCGAGGTCGGCCGCCAGGGCCGGGAGCGACTTGTCGCTGCCGCGCGCGAGCCGCACGGCCTCCGCCCGGAACTCCGGCGGATACGGAGGATGGGTACGCGGCATCGGTCACCTCCTTCTAACGGACCACATCTTCGAGTGTCCGTGTAGCGGAGGCAACCCCAGTCGTCGTCCACGGCGTAGGTGCGCGCCTCGCCGCCGGTCTCGTCCACCGCGCGGACAGCCCGCGCGGCCGGGACATGCCGCCGCGCCAGCGCGAGCACGGTCGCCTCCGCCAGGACCGGATCCGGCGCATCGGGCTGCACATAGGTGTCTTGCGGCACGGTGTCCTCCCTCGGGTATGTTGAAGGCCCCATCGTTGTGGCGATGGTAGGCCGCTAGCGCGGTCAGCCCTCCCGCCAGTCCCACCCGGCCGCCTCCAGCTCGACGAGCGCCGCGAAGCGCCCGCCGCGCCGGATGAGCTCGTCCGGTGGCCCTTCCTCGATCACCCGGCCCGCGTCGAGGACGATCACCCGGTCGGCCGCGCGCGCCGTCACCAGCCGGTGTGCCACGGTCAGGACCGCGCGCCCCTGGCCCTGCACATCGGCGCGCAGCGCCGCCCAGAGGGCCGCGTCGCTGGCGCTGTCGATCGCCACCGTCGCCTCGTCCAGCAGCAGGACCGCCGGGTCACCGACCAGCGCCCGCGCCAGGGCCAGCAGCTGCCGTTGCCCCGCCGAGAGCTGGACCCCGGCCCCCCGGCCCGCGCCGCGCAGGGGGGTGTCGTAGCCGTCGGGCAGCCCCGCCACCAGCGCCGCCGCCCCGGCCAGCGCCACCGCCCGCTCGATCGCCGCCTGGGGGATGGTCGGGTCGTCCAGGGTCAGGTTCTCCCGCACCGTGCCCGTGAAGAGCTGCACCTGCTGGGGCACCACGGCCACCACGCCGCGCCGCTCGTCGTCCGTGAGGGCGCGCGGGTCGCGCCCTCCCACGGTGACGGTCCCCGACCATACGGGGTAGAGCCCGGCGACGAGCTGGACGAGGCTGGTCTTCCCGGCCCCGGTGCGGCCCACCAGGGCCACCTGCTCGCCCGGCCGCACGGCGAAGCTCGCGCCGTGCACCACCGGCCGCCCCGGGGCATAGCCGAAGACGACATCGCGGACGGCGAGCCCTCCGGCGTCGGGCGCGTCGGGCGCGTCGGGAGGGCCCGACGCGTGCTTCTCCGCCGGGAGGGCCAGCACCTGGACGATCCGCTCGATGCCCGCCAGCGCCCCCTGCACGGTCTGCCAGTCGTCGCCGAGGGCGGTGATCGGCTCGAAGAAGCGCCCGAAGATGAGCACGAAGGCCGTCAGCGTGCCGATCGACACGCCCCACGCCGCCGTGAAGCCCGCCGTCCCGGCCCACAGCAGGAGCGCCGTGGCGGCGGCCGCGAGCATGGTGATCAGCGGGGTGTAGAGCGAGGCATACAGGGTGGAGCGGTTCGACGCCAGGAGCGCGTCCCGCAGGGCCAGGCGGCAGCGCGCCACGAAGGTCGCCGCGCGCCCGAACGCGCGCACGACATCCGCCCCGCCGATGGTCTCCTGGAGGTGCGTGTTGAGCAGCCCGACCGCGCGGCGGTTCGCCCGCTCGGCCGCGCGCACGCGCACCTGGAAGAAGCGGGTGAGGAGCACCAGGGGCGGCACCGTCAGCAACGCCACCAGGGTGAGCGGCGGGCTGAGGAAGAGCAGCGCGCCGAGCGCCGTGACGAGGCGGACGAGGTTGCCGACCAGGTTGATCGCCCCGGTGGAGAAGAGGGTGTCCACCGTCTCCACGTCGGCGGTGCAGCGGCTGATGCTGTCGCCGAGCGGCGTCCGGTCGTGGTAGCCGAGCGGCAGGTGCTGGAGGTGGGCGGCGAGCCGGACCCGCAGGGCGCGCAGGGCATCCTGGGCCACCAGGGCGGTCAGGTAGACGGCGACGAAATTCGCCGCCTGTGCCGCGACGACCGCGCCGAGGTAGAGGAGCCCGAGGGCGAGGAGCCCGTCCGCCCGGCCGGGCGTGAGGTGCGCGTCCACCACCCGCCGGACGACGAGGGCCGGGGCCAGGTCGAGCGCCCGCGCGACGACCAGGCCCAGGGCGATCAGCGCGAGCACCCCGCGCCAGGGGCGCAGGACCGGGCCGAGCGCGTCCCGAGTCGCCCGGCGGGCTGTCGGCGCGGCCCCCGCCGCGCGCGCCGCCCCGCTCATCGCGGCACCTCGACCGCGGCGTGCCCGCCCGCCCGCCGCTGCGCGCGGTAGATCCGGGCGTACAGCCCACCCGCCGCGACCAGGGCCGCGTGCGTGCCCGCCTCGGCGACACGCCCGCCGTCCAGCACGACCACGCTGTCGGCCTGCGGGAAGGCGGTCAGCCGATGCGAGCAGAGGACGATCGTGGCGCGGCGCTCCGGCGGGGCGGTCGGCCCGAACGCGTCGCGCAGCCCGGCGATCAGCCGCGCCTCGGTGTCCACATCCACGGCCGAGAAGGGATCGTCGAGGACGAGCAGCCCGGGCGTCGCCGGGGCGGCGGCGGCCAGGGCGCGCGCGAGCGCGATCCGCTGCCGCTGGCCGCCCGACACCCGGAGGCCCAACTCGCCGACCGGCTGGTCCAGCCCCGCCGGGAACGAGCGCAGATCCTCGGTCAGCGCCGCCAGCGCGACGGCCTCATCGACCGCGCGGTCCTCCTCGGCCGTTGGGACGCCGCCGGGCGGCGCGAGGAGGACGTTCTCGCGGATGGTCCCGGAGAAGAGGAACGGCTCCTGGGGCAGGAGGCCGACGCGCGCGGCCCTTTCGGCGTCGGGCAGCGCCTCGAGCGGCCGCCCGTCGAGGAGGACCGCGCCCGCCTCGCGGGGCAGGAGGCCGACGAGCACCTGCGCGAGCGCGCTCTTGCCCGACCCGACCGGCCCGGTGACCGCCACCAGCGCCCCGGCCGGGATGTCGAGGGCGAGGTCGCACAGGACCGGTGCGGCGGCGTCCGGGTAGCGGAAGGTCACGCCGCGCATGGCGACCGCGATCGGGCCGCGTGGGACGTCCGCCGGCGGCGGGAGGGGCCGGTCGAGCCCCGCCAGGCGGTCGGCGCGGAACGAGGCGCGGCACGGCTCGCCGGTCACCGGGAGGGCCGGGGCGAGCCAGGGGCGCAGGCGCGCGTAGGCCGCGCCGCCACCCTGCACCGAGTTGACCAGCTGGGGGAGGCGGAAGCCGCGCCCGATGAAGCGCGCGTAGAGCTGGAGGAAGGCGACGAACGCCCCCACCGTCAGCCCGCCCGCCACGACCCGCGCGCCGCCCTGCCAGATCAGCAGCACGACGCCCCCGGTGATCAGCAGCTGGTAGAGCGGCTGGAGCCCGGTACGCAGGCGCACGACCCCGAGGTTGGCGGCGGCCTGCTCGCCCGCGAGGGCGGCGACCTGCGCGACCGCCGCGTCGGCCCGCCCGAAGAGGCGCAGCAGGCGGATCCCCGCGAGCTGCTCCTGGATCAGTCCGGTGAGGGCGGCGTTGGCCCGGCGTGCGGCGGTCGTGCGGCCGGTGACGCCGCGCCCGGTCGCGTAGCCGAGCACGAGCGCGAGCGGGGCCGGGGCGAGGGCCAGCAGCGCCAGGCGGGCGTCGAGCAGCAGCATCGCGACGACGAAGGAGAGGGAGAAGAGGACGGTGTCCCAGGTCTCGATGACGAACTCGCGCACCCCGACGCCGAGCACCTCGACGTCGCCGACGACCCGCGCCATCAGGTCGCCGATGGGGGTCCGGTGCAGGTCGGCCAGCGGGCGGGCGAGGATGCCGCGCACCGCGTCGGCGCGCAGGTTCGCCCGGATCCGCGCGTTCGCCGTCCCCAGCCGCCAGCGCTTGAGCATGCGCGGCCCCTCGCTCAGCAGGGTGCCACCGAGGAGCGCCAGCGCCGCCCAGCCGACGGCCGACGCGGACGCCGCGCCGCGCTGGAAGGCCAGGGCGGCGTCGATCGCGCGCCCCAGCAGCAGGGCCGGGAGGACGACCGCGATGTTCATCACGATGCCGGCTAGCGAGCCGACCAGCAGCTCGCCCGCGACCTGCCGGAAATAGGGGCGCAGCTCCCACAGGTAATGGCGCATCAGGACCCTTTCAGGGAGAGACGCCGGTCGAACGTTGCCAAGACGACCTACCGCGATGACGACACGACGACCCACATCAAATGAACACGACGTTCGTGATGAACACCGCGAGGGCGACGAGTCCGCTCGTCGCCAGCCAGCCTCGCCAGTCCCCGATACCCAGCTCGGTGGTCCCCGCGTCCCCGCCAGTGTCACGCCGGAGGCCGGGGCGGCGTGGCGGCAGGACGACCAGGGCGAGCCCGGACAGGATCCCGCCGCCGAGGTCGGCGATGCTGATGCCGGGGAGGAAGTCGTCGTTGAGCCGCCAGGCCACGACGAGGAGTCCCACCAGCAGGCCCATCCTGCCGGCCATGACCCGCGATCGGTGGTCGGGGCGACGGCGAAGCCGCCAGGCCAGCACGAGGCCGACGACGAGCGCGCAGGCGACGGCGGTCACCAGGATCCGCCCCGTGGAGAAGATCGCCATCCCGCCCCCCCTCCGTTCACGACCCGCCACGCCCCCGGCGGTGCGCGCTATCCCCCGACACAGAGGCCGCCCGTGCACCCGGCGCGGCGCCGCACCCGCCGCAGCCGGCGGAAGCGGCCGACGGCGCGGCCCCGTTATTCCTGCCGCAGGTCGCGCAACGCTCGCTGCGGTGGCACGCCGGTGCTCATGCCTCTCCCTCGAGGTGCGTCTCGACGCGCCGACGATAGCTCAGGCGCGGGCGCGGCGTCTGCGGACTGCGCGGCTTGCCGGCGACCTTGGCCCGGCAGTAGGCGTAGAGCGCGTCGTAGAGCGGGGCGGTCAGGCGCAGCTTCTCGTCGTCGTCGGGCGTCGCGAGCTGGAACCCACGGATGATCGCGTCGATGCCGGCCGCCTCCGGTCGCCGCGTGCGGCCCGGCGGGACGTCGGCGTCGAGGATGATCCGCCCCAGCTCCACCAGCGCCGGATCGTCGGCGAGGCCATGGCGCGCCACCATGACCTGGAAGGTGCATCGGCCGTCGGCGTGGCTGTATTCGGCACCCAGCATGTCGAACGTATGACCGTCGAGCGTCGCCGGGTCGGTGTCGGGCGCGACGAAAGCGAACGTGGCGTCCGGGTCGATGAAGCGCCGGATCAGCCAGGGGCACGCGGTGCGGTCGATGTGCAGGTTGCGGCGGGTGACCCACCTCATCGGGGCAGCTCGTCGTGATGCGCCGCCGCGCGCAATGTGCCGAGCGCCTCGTCGCCACGGGCCAGGAGGTCGGCCACGCGCTCGGCCCCCGCCCCGCCGAAGTAGTCGCGCGCGCGCACCTGTCCGGTCCAGCGGCGCAGCTTCTCCAGATCCGCCCCCAGCCCCCCTACTTCGTCGAGGGTGAACGCGCGATGCGCCGTCTCCCGCCGGATGTGCGCCAGCAACCCCGCGGCCTCGTCGACGATCGTGGCGTACTCGGTCGCCCGGTCGGCCCGCGACCGCACGACGACCGCCGCGGCCCGGTGGGCCTCGAGACGCGCCGCCTCGACCAGGGTCGCCTGGCCGTCGAACGCCTCGACCCGGGCCGCGATCGCGCGCAGGTGCTCCGTCGTCCCCTCCCGTAGGGGCAGGACGCAGACTCCGTCGCGCAGGTAGACCGCGCCGACCTTCTTGAGCTCGCGCCAGATGAACGCGCGCTTGCGCGAGGGTGCGGCGGGCACGGTGTAGATCAGGATCGTCCACGCCTCGTCCATCGCCCCCGCACTCCTCCGTCTCGACGCACAGCATAGCGGATCCCGCCACAGGGCACAAATAACAGCCGTTAGATGCTGACTGGCCTCCGGGCGCGGGCCCGGCAGCGTCAAGGGACAAGGGCAATGGGCGGGTTGTCGCGAACGTGCCCCGCGCTTCGAAGCGCGGGGCACGTGTCTTTGCACCGATCACCGACCGGATTGCCACCATCGCCACAGTACGCGGGCGGCGGAGCGCTTCGCCCTCAGTAGCCGCAGTGGCTCATGCGGCCCAACCAGGAGCGCCCCTTGGCGGTGGCTGCGACGCCCAGGTGGGTGACGAGCGGGTAGGCGCGGTTCGGCGCGCTGAAACCGAGCAGCGGCGCGAGCCCCTCATCCACGATGAGCGACAGCGCCGCCCCCGTCAGCAGGCCCGCCGACACCGGGTGGGATGCGTCAGAAGTGGGACGACGGGCGCGATCGACGGGTATCGAGGACGGCGTGAAACGAGGCCGGGCGACGGTCAGGCGGCGACCAGCGCGGCCATGACGGCCGCCCAGCGCCCCCGGAACCGGCGCCGGCGCTCCGCCAGCGATAGCCACGGCCTGGGCGAAGAAGCGCCGGGCCGCGGCCGTGTCGCGCTGCTCGCTGCGCAGCACGTCGACGCGATGCCCCGCGCGGTCGATCGCGCGGTAGCGGTAGCACCAGCGCCCATCGACCTTGCTGGAGGCCTCGTCCGCGCCACCCCATGCCGCCCTGGCCCCGTCGCTCGGCGCGCAGCCGTGCGGTCAGCAACGGGGCGAAACGCGCCTCCCGGTCGCGGACGGTGTCGTGGCTGAAGACGACGCCCCGCTCGAGGAACATTTCCGCCAGGTCGCGCAGGCTGCGCTTGTAGCGCCGCCGCCACAGCACGACCAGCACGACCAGGTCGGTCGGGTACGGCAAGCGATTATCGGGCGCGCCCGTCCGCTCGTTGCAGAGGCGCCGACAGGCCGGGCAGCGGAAGGTGCGGTCGCCCAGGGCGGTGCGCCGCACCTGCTCGGCGGTCGCGGTCACGGCGCAGTGGGGGCAGGCCACCGACAGCTCCTGCACGTCGCGGTCAAGGCCGCTACGCTACCAGCATCCCATCATTCCCACCACGCGTCGTCCGATTTCTGACGCATCCCCAGGAGCCCCTGAAGCCTTATCTCCACATATCTCCCCGCAGCTGGGGTGAGGCGACCAGGACTCTGGTAAAGGATGGTATCCGTCATCGGGCACGCCGCGCTGTCGGAACAGGGCATCTCCCGGGTGGCAGCAACGCTGGGAAACCGCGCCGCTTGCGCCTCGTTTGTCGGACACCATGATATGCCCGGATACGACCTCGATCCTCTGGCGCGGTACAAGCCCGATAGCAGCAGGGTCCCTATGCCATGGCTGGGCGTGGCTCATCGGCCGCAGCGCCCGGCTCCGGCGGCGCGGCGAGCGCGCGACCGAGCAGGACGGCGACCAGCGCCCCGGCACCGATCAGGGCATTGTCTGTATGTTACGGTGGGGAGGGGGTGAGCTGACTCGGGCATTGTCTGCGCGCTGACGCTTGCAGTTGAGCTGTCGCTCACTTCCTCACAACAGCACCTGGTTGGCAGACTGGACGGG
>JAABUH010000644.1_pt1 | contig 47015 bp, 39 predicted proteins | sample 5559121 | NCBI WGS metagenome assembly JAABUH01 (sample SAMN10711871, study PRJNA513364) | rock metagenome | isolation source: Antarctica rocks | place: Antarctica: Victoria Land, Battleship Promontory nord | collected 2015-12-28
TAGGATCATACCCGACCTGACTGTAAATTAGATCGCGAAGGGCCTTGCCAGCTAATGTCCTGTAATTGTCTCTTGCAACTTCGCGCGGCTTTGCCGCATCAAATGCATAGTATTCAAGAACTGCTAGACAGACAGCCTCGGGATACGCATGTATCATACGCTGTCCGTCATTAGTCTCGATATATGCAGCCGGCGCAGTGATCCCGCGCTTAGCTAATAGCCGCTTGATTTCTTCCGTTCTTGGCTTCGGATTAGGATCATTCCATTCTTGCCCGATGGTGCGGATATGCAGGTTCTCAATTCCAACTAGCCGAGCTAGGCCACGCCCCGTGAGAAAGGCCGTACCGTCTCTCATGACGCCCATGCCGATGCCATCGATTTCGGCCGCCCGGTCAATTGTCAGGCCTAGTCGGCCTTGCGCGGGGTCGAGTTGCTGAGAAGGCATTCTTGCCACTACCTGCTTGATATTATTGGGTTTAGGGCCGAGTTCCTCTGGCTTAGTTTTGCCCAGTCTCCTTACAGCTTCATCAAAGCTCATATCAAACTTAAGAGGCGGTTCCCGTTTCCCACTCACGCGATCAGCGCCTTGTATTTGAGACGTCCACCAGACCCGGCAATCAGGGCATTGACCCGGCCGCCTTCGCTACCTTTGCGGCGATTGAAGCGCCACGAAGCCTCTGCGACATAGCGGTTCAGGTGCTTGGCGCTGACCCAGTGGTGGATACCGATGATCTGGCGCTTCAACTGCGACCAAAAGCCCTCAATGCCGTTCGTGTGTACATTACCCGACACATACTCGCCCTTGGAGTGACGGACGAACTTGTGGGTGAAATCCTTGCCCAGACCCGTGTAGCCGGCGTGCTCATCGGTCGCGAGCAGAGGAGCATCCGTGGAAACCGTCTCCTGCACAAAGCCCTGCAAGGTCGCTGCATCGGTGCCGGCGATGACCTTCGCCACCACATCACCGCCGCGCTCCAGAGCGCCCACAACAATCGCCTTGCCCGCCGTGCCGCGAATGCCGGTCCGCTTGTCGGCGTGCTTGTTCTTGGCCTTGCCGCCCACAAACGTCTCGTCGACCTCAACCTCGCCATCAAGGGGGGCGTTGAAGGACGGAGTAGACGCCGCTGCCCGTAGGCGATGCAGCATGAACCATGCGGTTTTCTGGGTAACACCGATGTCCTTGGCAAGCTGGGTGCTGGCGATGCCCTTTTTGTGCGAAGTCAGCAGCCAAATGGCCATCAGCCACTTGCGGAGCGGAACCTTGCTGTCCTCGAAAATGGTGCCGACTTTGATGGAGAAGCGCTGGCGGCAGTCACCGCACTTGTGGGTGCGATTGTCGCTGAAATGGTAAACTCGCTCGCTGGCGCAGTAGGGGCAGAACGCGCCCTTGGCCCAACGGAGCTGAGTGAAATGAGCGACGGCGGCATCCTCATCGGGGACCGCCGCCATCATCTCAATCAGGGTGTTAAAGTCGGCCATGGCGCTAGTCCCTTCGGAACAAAACCTTTCTACCCCTCCCGCCACGCTGGGTCAAGCACGTATATAACCGCCTTTCCAAAGGCCTTCGGCCGGTCCGGGCGTAGCTGCCGAAACGACCCGCCTGGGTCGCTGGAATGGCAGCGGAGGGAGAGTCCGGCCTTGCCTGCTGCCTTGACCGCCTGCCGCCGGCGGAGTCCGAGCTGACCCCCTGCCCGACCGGCGGGGTCGCCGCCGGCAGCCGGCGCTTGTGCAACCGTGAAGGGCCATGGACTGTTTGGTCACCCCGTCTGCGGTGCCGCGGGATGTGCCCGGAGCCAGCCGATGCCAGATCCGTCCCGCCATCCCGACGCGCCGGACGACCCGCGCCCCGCCGCCGCGGCGGTCGAGGCCGGCGCGCGCGAGCTGCTCGATGCCCTGCCGCAGCTCGCCTGGATCGCCGAGCCCGGCGGCGACATCGTCTGGTACAACGCGCCGTGGTTCCGCTACACCGGCGCCACGCCGGAGCAGATGCAGGGCTGGGGCTGGCGCAAGGTCCATCACCCCGACCACGCCGAGGCCGTGACCGCGAAGTATCGCGCCAGCATGGCCACCGGCGAGGCCTGGGAGGACACGTTCCCCCTGCGCGGCGCCGACGGCTCGTTCCGCTGGTTCCTGTCGCGGGCCAACCCGATCCGCGACGCGGGCGGGCGCATCCTGCGCTGGCTCGGCACCAACACCGACATCTCCGACCGGCGCGACCGCGAGGCGGCGCTGCGACGCAGCGAGCGGCGGTTCCGCTCGCTGACCGAGGCGTCCGCCGCGATCGTCTGGCACACCCCGGCGAGCGGCGAGATGCAGGCCGGACAGGCGGCCTGGGCTGGGTTCACCGGGCAGGACGCCTCGCAGTACGGCGGCTGGGGCTGGCTGGAGGCGGTGCACCCCGAGGACCGCACGGCCACCGTGCAGGTCCGGGCGGACGCGATGCGCGACACCGCGCCCTACGTCGTGGAGCACAGGGTGCGGCGCCACGACGGCGAGTGGCGCTGGATGCTGGCGCGCGGCGCTCCGGTGCTGGACGACGACGGCCGGCTCGACGGCTGGGTCGGCGCCCACACCGACATCACCCACAGGAAGCGCGCCGAGGCGGAGCTGGAGGCCGCCCGCGACACCGCCGAGGCCGCCAACCGGGCCAAGAGCCAGTTCATCGCCAACATGAGCCACGAGCTGCGCACGCCGCTCTCGGCGGTGATCGGCTACTCCGAGATGCTGGAGGAGGAGGTCGAGGAGCTGGGCCAGGTGCAGCTGCTCGGCGACCTGAAGAAGATCAACTCCAACGCGCGGCACCTGCTGAACCTGATCAGCGACGTGCTCGACATCTCCAAGATCGAGGCGAACCGCATGACGGTGTTCGCCGAGACCGTGGACGTCGCCGAGCTGGTCACGGGCGTCGCGTCCACCGTGGAGAGCCTCGTCGCCAGGAAGGGCAACCGTCTGGTGGTCGAGGCGGACGGCGCCCTGGGCGCGATGCACACCGACACCGTCAAGATCCGGCAGTGCATGTTCAACCTGCTCGGCAACGCGGCCAAGTTCACCGAGGGCGGCCGGATCATCCTCGCAGTGCGCCGCGAGCACGCTGCCGGCACCGGCCAAGCGGACACCGGCCAAGCGGGCATCGGCCAGGCAGGCATCGGCCAGGCGGGCATCGGCCAGGCCGACGCCGGCGCGGCGGGCGGCGGCGAAGCGGGCGGCGAGGCGCGCGAGGACCGCGACTGGCTGTGCTTCGCCGTGCGCGACAGCGGCATCGGCATGACCGGGGAGCAGGTCGGACGCCTGTTCGAGCGCTTCAGCCAGGCCGACGAGTCCACCACCCGGCAGTACGGCGGCACCGGGCTCGGCCTCGCCATCACCCAGGGGTTCGCCCGTCTGCTCGGCGGCGACGTCGCCGTGACCAGCGAGCCCGGGCGCGGCTCCACCTTCACCCTGCGCGTGCCGGCGACCTACCGCGAGCCGCTCGACGACGCGGACGAGGCCGTCGCCGGCGCAGCGCCGGCCGAGACCGCGGACTGCGTCCTCGTGGTCGACGACGACCCGGCGACGCGCGACCTGCTCGCCCGCTTCCTGCACCGCGAGGGCTTCGCGGTGCGCTCCGCTGGCGACGGCCGCTCCGGCCTCGCCCTGGCCCGCGCGCTGAAGCCACGCGTGATCCTGCTCGACGTGATGATGCCGCAGATGGACGGCTGGTCGGTGCTGGCCGCGATCAAGGCGGAGCCGGAGCTGGCCGAGATCCCCGTGGTGATGATCAGCTTCGTCAACGAACCCAGCCTCGCCGCCTCGCTCGGCGCGGAGGACTTCCTCGCCAAGCCGGTGCAGTGGAGCGCGCTCAAGCTGGTCATGGAGCGGTTCCGCGGCCAGGCGCCGGGCGGCCACGCCCTGGTCGTGGACGACGACGACATCAGCCGCACCCGCCTGGAGGCCATGCTGGTCCGCGCCGGCTGGTCGGTGGCCACCGCGGAGAACGGCCGCCTCGGGCTCGACTCGGTGGCGCGCATCGTGCCCTCGCTGATCCTGCTCGACCTGGTGATGCCCGAGCTGGACGGGTTCGGCTTCCTCAAGGCCCTGCGCGAGCGGCCCGAGTGGCGCGCGATCCCCGTCGTCGTGGTGACCTCGAAGGACCTCGACACCCGTGACCGCGAGCGCCTGCGCGGCGTCGAGCGCGTGGTCGCCAAGACCGGACCCGAGCTGGCCGCGCTCGCCACGCAGCTGCGCGGCATCATCCCCGCCGACCGCGTCCGCCCCGACGACCTGCCGGGTGACGACCCGCCGCCCGCAGGTGCGGCGGCGCGGAGCGTGGCGGCCGGCGACCCGCCCGCCCTGGGAGCCTCGTGACGTGAGCCGGCGCCTGCCCACCCGCGTCCTCGTGGTCGAGGACGACGCGATGACCCGGTGCTCGATCGTCGACACCCTGCAGGATGACGGCGCCACCGTGACCGCCCTGTCGTCGGGCACCGAGTTCCTGGCCCTGCTGGCCGGCGACGCGGAGGCGCCGCAGGTGCTGATGGTGGACGTCAACCTCGGCGGCGGCATGAGCGGCTTCGACGTGGCGCGGACGGCGCACGCACGCTGGCCGGGAGTCGCGGTGATCTACGTGACCGGCGACCTGCGCGCCGTGGTGCGCAACGCGCTCGGCCCGCGCGACCTGTGCCTGCTCAAGCCGTTCACCGACGAGGCGCTGCGGCGGATGATGCAGGCCTTGCCCGAGGCGTGACAGCGGAAGGCAGGCAAGGTTGAGGCTCCGCCTCAAACTCCGCCAAAGGCAAGCCTTTGGAATCCACTTGTTCAGGTAAGGGGTTTCCAAAGGCCCCATGCTTGAAAGAGGGGGCCTTGGCGGGTCTGGGCAGAGCCCTGCCTCGCTCGCTTCCGCCTGGTCAGCGTGCCGCCGCAACGCAGTGCGGCCAACCGGCTGCCTATTTCTCGGCGAACGCCTTCTCGATGACGTAGGCGCCAGGGTCGTTGTTGCTGCCTTCCTTCATCGACATCCCGTCGAGCAGCGCCTTGGTGTCGGCCAGCATCTGCTCGCTGCCGCAGATCATCGCCCGGTCCAGCTCCGGGTCCAGCGGCGGCAGCCCGAGGTCCGCGAACAGCTTGCCGCTGCGGATCAGGTCGGTGATGCGGCCCCGGTTGCGGAACGCCTCGCGCGTCACCGTCGGGTAGTACAGCAGCTTGTCGCGCACGTACTCGCCCAGGAACTCGTGCTCCGCGAGGTCGGCCGAGATGTATTGCGTGTAGGCCAGCTCGTCGATCAGCCGCGTGCCGTGCACCAGCACCACCTTGTCGAAGCGCTCGTATGCCTCCGGGTCCTTGATGAGCGACATGAACGGCGCGAGCCCGGTGCCGGTCGAAAAGAAGTACAGGTTGCGCCCGGGCAGCATGTTGCCCAGCAGCAGGGTGCCGGTCGGCTTGCGCCCCACCAGCACGGTGTCGCCCACCCGGATGTGCTGCAGCCGCGAGGTCAGCGGCCCGTCCGGCACCTTGATCGAGAGGAACTCGAGCTGCTCCTCGTAGTTGGCGCTGGCCATGCTGTAGGCGCGCAGCAGCGGCTTGCCGTCGACCTCCAGGCCGATCATCGCGAACTGCCCGTTCTCGAAGCGCAGCGTCGGCGCCCGGGTGCAGGTGAAGGAGAACAGCCGGTCGGTCCAGTGGTGCACGCTCAGCACCTGCTCGGCGGTGACACCCTTGAGCGCGCTTGGCTGGCTGGCGGGAAGCAGCGGGGTCATGTCGTTCATGGGGTCGGTTCCAAGCACGGGCGGCCGGGTTCGGCAACGGTCCAGCCCAGGTGGCGGCCGGCCCGCCAGGGTCAAGGGCACGCGATGCTGCGCTGCGTCCAGCGGAAACCTCGTTCACGGCACCGGAGCGACATGGCAGACACCCGGGGTCCCGAGGCCTGCCTTCAGGAGCCAGGACGCAGGGCGGCACCACACCCTGCCCTGTGCGCCGTGGCGGGCGCCCGTCCTGAGGCGATAGGTCAGCGTGTCGGCAACGACCTCCACCGGAAAGCGCGGCAGGCAAGTCCGGGCTGTTCCTCCCCTGACCGTTCCAACGACCCAGGCGGGTCGTCGGAACCTTCAGGCCAGCCGCTCCCGAACCCGCCAAAGACCCCTTCGAGCACCGCGGCCTCCAGGAATGCATCTCTTGAACAGTTGGATTCCAAAGGCTTGCCTTTGGCGGAGCTTGAGGCAGAGCCTCAACCTTGCTTTCTGCCGCCGGACTCAGAAGCCGAGCACAGCGTCGATCGAGGCGGTGAACTGCCCGCGGTTGCGCCCGTCGTTGAACGGCAGGGTGCCCGAGAACGAGCGATTCCACCGTACCTCCGGCCGGATCAGCAGCAGGGTGACCGGCTTCGGCATCGCCGGCTTGTAGGTCAGCCCCGCCGTGAACTCGCCGTAGGTGGTGCGCGGCAGGGCGATCGCCGTGTTCGGGAAGCCGCCGAGGGCGTTGATCGCGTCGAGGTTGCCCGGGTACTTCGCGACGTAGAACCCGGCATTGTCGCGCCACACCTCGGCGCGCCCGTTCAGCGTCACGGTGTCGGTGAGCGCGTAGGACGCGTACTGCACCGCGCCGTAGCCTTCGGCGCGGGCGTAGTCGTCGCGCACGTAGTTGCCCTCGGTGGTGAAGGTCAGCTTGTCGGTGGCCTTGTACGTCAGCACGACGTCGTTGTAGTAGCGCAGCGCGCCGTTGACGTTGGGCGCCGCGCGCGACGCGGTCTCCGCGCCGACATGGCTCAGCGCGACCACGCTGAGCTTGCCGCCGGCCAGGTTGTTCAGCCCGAAGCCAAACAGGCCCGCCGGCGCGCCGTTGTTGTCGCCGGTGTTGGCGCCGAGCGTGGTCTGGTTGCCGCTGTCCGCGCCGAACCACAGGTCGAGCGTGTCGTTGACGTGCGCCGTCGCCTGGAAGCCGGTGTGCTCGAACGGCAGGCCGAAGTTGTACAGGAAGCTGTGGCTGTAGAACGGGTTGGCCGACGGGTCGATCACCTCGAAGCCCAGAGGCGTCGGGTACTGCCCGGCCTTGGCGTCGATCCCACCCTCGGTAAGCCAGGGCAGGTGCGCCGAGATGTTGGCCTGGATGAACGAGAGCTGGTAGCGGCTGGAGATGTCGCGGTCCAGCTCGCCCAGGTAGTGGTAGTAGCGCGCATCCGAGCCGTACATCAGCTGCACCGCGAAGCCAAAATCGTAGCCGGTCGCCTTGGGGTCGGGCGCGCGCTGCACGGTGAGCAGCGCCTGGTTCAGCGTCGCCTGGTTGGCGTGGTCGGTGACCAGGTCGCCGACGTCGAGGCCCGAGCGCGGGCGGTCGCCGTTGAAGGTGAAGCCGCCCTCGACCTGCGCGCCGTACTTCACCCCGTCGAACCACGCCTTCGAGAACAGCGGCGGCACGGTCACGGTCGCGGGAGCGGCGGCGGCCCCCGGCTGGGTGGAGTTGGTGGTGCTGGCCGAGGTGCCGCCGGTGTTGCCGGTGATCGACGGCGCGAGCTGCGGCGCGGACAGCTGCGCCGGGCCGTTCGGCTGCACCGACTGCGCCACGCGCACCCGGTCGTCGGCATGCGCCAGCGCCGGCGCCGCGACAAGGAGGGCCGCGGCCACCGTCCGCTGGCCGAACCGTGAAGAACCCATGTGCGCCTCAATCTCCGCTCGATGACCGGTGGAGTCCGGCATCCGAGGGCCTTGCTGTAGGCCCTCGCCGCGTTCTGGTATCGGCCGTCGGAGAGCGTGCAAGTTCCCGGCCACGTCCCTGTTGCCACCCTGCCACAGTCGGTACATGGTTCCTTGATGCGCCGGGTTTCGGCAGCCAGGCTGCCCCTGCCCGGTTCGCCTGGCAGCCTGCCTGCGCCGCGAGCAGCCCGGCCCGTGCCGGCGGCAGCGCCGCCCGGGCGACGGCCGCGTGCCCGGGCACGCATCCCGCCGATCATGGCGTCACGGACCCGCCCGGGATCGGGTGGTGGCCGTGCCCACGGTCCCCCGCCGACCGGCGGCCGCCCCTGGCGCGCGGGATGCATTGCGTGCATGTCCCGGGCAGCCCGGATCAGGAGCGAACGATGTCCGGAGCCGCCTTCCCCACCGCCCCGGCGCCGCGCAGGCCGGGCCCGCCGCGACGCCGGGTCGCCCTGTCCTGGGCCGACCCGCGCCTGCGCGCGATCGTGTGGCAGGCGGCGATCGTGGGCGGGCTGGCGCTCCTGGTCGCCACCCTGGTCACCAACACCAGCCGCAACCTGGAGGCCCGCCACATCGCCACCGGCTTCGGCTACCTCGGCCGCACCGCCGGCATCCCGGTCGGCGAGCACCTGATCGGCTACGACCCCTCCACGAGCACCTACGGCCGCGCGCTGGCGATCGGCTTCCTCAACACCCTGCGCGTCGCCGTGGTGGGCATCGTGCTGGCCACCGTCCTCGGCACCCTGGTCGGGCTCGCCAAGCTGTCGCGCAACTGGCTGCTGTCGCGCGTCGCCGGAACCTACGTCGAGACGCTGCGCGACATCCCGCTGCTGCTGCAGCTCCTGTTCTGGTACGGCCTGGTGCAGACCCTGCCGCCGCCGAAGCAGTCGTTCCACCCGGTCTCCGGCGTGTTCCTGTCCAACCGTGGCGTCCGCCTGCCGACGATCGACTGGCAGCCCGGCGACGGCACGGTGCTGGCCGCGTTCGCCCTCGCGCTCGGCCTGGCCTGGGCCTGGGCGCGGCGCGCCGGCCGGACGCAGGAGCGCACCGGCGTGCGCTCGCCGGTGGTGCCGGTGGCGCTGGCGCTGCTGGCCGGCCTGCCGCTGCTGGCGTGGCTCGCCGTGGGCGCGCCGTTCGCGCTCGACGTCCCGGCGCTGCACGGCTTCAACTTCCAGGGCGGCGCCACCCTCAGCCCGGAATACGGCGCGCTGCTGACCGGGCTGGTGCTCTACACCGCGACCTACATCGCCGAGATCGTGCGCTCCGGCATCCTCGCCGTGCCGCAGGGCCAGTGGGAGGCCGCCGAGGCGCTCGGCCTGCGACGCGCCACGGTGCTGCGCCGCATCGTGCTGCCGCAGGCGCTGCGCGTGATCATCCCGCCGATGACCTCGCAGTTCCTCAACCTGACCAAGAACAGCTCGCTCGCGGTGGCGATCGGCTACCAGGACATCGTCTCGATCGCCAACACCGAGATCAACCAGACCGGCCAGGCGATCGAGGGCATCGCGATCATCATGGCCGCCTACCTCAGCATCTCGCTGTCGATTAGCCTGTTCATGAACTGGTACAACCGGCGCATCGCGCTGGTGGAGCGGTGAGCGCCATGGACACCGCGCACGAGCGCGCCCGCGCCGCGGCCGGCCGGCAGTCCGGACCGCCCGACATCCAGGCTGGGACCAATTCCGCCGCCGCCTCGCCGGTGCCCTCGTTCGCGGGCGCTCCCGCCGCTGTCCCGCCCGCCGTTGCCGAGGCCGCCACCGTCCTGGCCGGCGCCGCAGCCTCGCCCGGCGCGGCCTCGGCCGAGGCCACTTCGCCCGAGACTGGGCCGGCGATGCTCCGGCCCCGCGTCGCAAGCGCAGGCCCGCTCGCCTGGGCGCGCGCCAACCTGTTCGGGTCGTGGATCAGCACGGCGGTCACGCTCGTGCTGGGCGCGATCATCCTGCGCGTGGCGTTCGGCTTCATCGAGTGGGCGGTGCTCCGCGCGGTGTGGAGCGTGCCGCAGACGCCGGCCGGCCCCGACAGCTCGGTGTGCCGCCGCCTGAACGGCGCCGGCGCCTGCTGGGCGGTGATCGGCGAGAAGTGGCGCTTCATCCTGTTCGGCCGCTACCCCTACGACCAGCAGTGGCGCCCCGCGCTCGTGGTCGCGCTGTTCGTGTCGCTCTACGCCGCCTCCGCCTGGCGCAGGCTGTGGCGGCGCGAGCTGGCCTATGCCTGGGCCATGGTGCTGGCAGCGATCGTGGCGCTGATGGGGGGCGGGCTGCCCGGCCTGAGCGCCGTCGGCACCGACCAGTGGGGCGGCCTGCCGCTCACCCTGATCCTGGCGACCTTCGGGCTGGTGTTCGCCTTCCCGCTCTCGGTGCTCGTGGCGCTCGGGCGGCGCTCGAAGGGCATGCCCGCGGTGCGCGTGCTCTGCGTCGGCTACGTCGAGCTGATCCGCGGCGTGCCGCTCATCAGCCTGCTGTTCATGGCCAGCGTGCTGTTCCCGCTGTTCATGCCGCAGGGCCTGAACCCCGACAAGCTGCTGCGCGCCCAGGTCGCGATCATCCTGTTCGCCGGCGCCTACCTCGCCGAGGTGGTGCGCGGCGGCCTCCAGGCCCTGCCGAAGGGCCAGGCGGAGGCCGCCGACGCGCTCGGCCTGTCGTACTGGAAGAAGATGCGACTGGTCATCCTGCCGCAGGCGCTGCGCCTGGTGATCCCGCCGCTGGTCAACACCTTCATCGGCTTCTTCAAGGACACCAGCCTGGTGCTGATCATCGGCATCTTCGACCTGCTGACCGCCGGCACCGTGGCGCTCGCCGACCCGGTCTGGCAGGGGTTCGCCACCGAGATCTACCTGGTGCTGGCCGCGATCTACTTCGTGTTCTGCTTCGCCATGGCGCGCTACAGCCGCTCGCTGGAGACCCAGTTCGCCAGGGCGGCGCATCGGTGACGGACGGCAGGCAAGCAAGGCCAGAGGCTCCGCCTCTGGACTCCGCCAAGGACAGGTCCCTGGAACCTCGCATTTAAGAACCTTGCCCGATGTGCCTCAGGCCCGAAGAATGCGAGTCCGGGGGCGCTCGCCCCAGCGGGTCCCCGCTTCTAGGCCATGGGGCAGGGCCCTTGGCCTTGCCTCTCCCAAGGAGCCTCCGCATGTCCCAGGCCGCCGCGGTCCCCGCGATCGAGCTGGACCACGTCAACAAGTGGTACGGCCCGATGCACGTCCTGCGCGACGTCTGCCTCAGCGTCGCGGCGAAGGAGCGGATCGTGATCTGCGGCCCGTCCGGCTCCGGCAAGTCCACCACCATCCGCTGCATCAACCGCCTGGAGACCCACCAGGCCGGCCGCATCGTCGTGGACGGCACCGAACTGAGCGACGACACCCGCGCGCTGGACATGGTGCGCAGCGAGGTCGGCATGGTGTTCCAGAGCTTCAACCTGTTCCCGCACCTCACGATCCTGGAGAACTGCACCCTCTCGCCGATCTGGGTGCGCAAGATGAGGAAGTCCGACGCCGAGGAGCTGGCGATGGAGTACCTCACGCGCGTGCGCATCCCCGAGCAGGCGCACAAGTTCCCCGGCCAGCTCTCCGGCGGCCAGCAGCAGCGCGTGGCGATCGCGCGCGCGCTGTGCATGAAGCCGAAGATCATGCTGTTCGACGAGCCGACCAGCGCGCTCGACCCCGAGATGATCAAGGAGGTGCTCGACACCATGGTCGGACTCGCCGAGAGCGGCATGACCATGGTCTGCGTCACCCACGAGATGGGCTTCGCGCGCCGCGTCGCCGACCGAGTGGTGTTCATGGACCGCGGCGAGATCGTCGAGCAGGGCACGCCGGAGCGCATGTTCGAGGCGCCGGAGACCGAGCGCCTCCGGACCTTCCTCAGCCAGATCCTGGTGGGGCACTGACGGCAGAAGCAGGGCCACATGGTCCGCCCTGGCCTCCGCCAAAGCCGGGGTCTTTGGAAAGACCCTTCCTAGGAAAAGGGGTTTCAAATCCTAGGAAAAGGGGTTCCAAAGACCTCAGGCATGGTGGGTCCGGGCGGAGCCTGCCAGATGTTCCGATGGCCCGCCGGGACATCGGAACGGCAGGAGGAGGGAAAGCCCAGGCTTGCCAGCCGGCCTATTGCTGACGCTCCGGACTCAGCCCATCTGTTGGACTTCTGCGCCGCTGTCCGGCCGCGCCGGGCCAAGGCTGGGCACCTGCCCCATCGGCTCGTTCTGGAACACCGAATACTGGCCCTTTCCGTCGAGCGACGGACCCGAGGTCCATCGGCCCGGCTGCGGCGGCGTGCCGTGCCGGTCGGTGGCGAAGAACTGGTAGTTCACCGTCTCGTTCTCCTCGCGCTGCGGGAACGAGTTGGGGATCGGCAGCGTGCCCTGCATCCCGCCCAGCTCCTCGATCACGGCAAGCCATTGCTGCTGGTGCATCGTGTCGCGCGCGAACAGGAAGCTCCACATGTCCTTCATCCCGGCGTCCGACGTGGCGTTGGACAGCCGCACGGCCAGCACGCGTCCCGTGGTCTCCGCCGCGACGTTGCAGTACATGTCTGCGGCAATGTTGCCGCTCGCATAGATGTGCGACATGTCGAACGGCACGCCATCGCAGTTTGCCGGGTACGCGGCGAGCCCGGTCGAAAGCACGTGGCGCATCAGCATCCCCTCGATGACGTGCTTCGGCGTGTCGCCTTTGGTGCCGCCGCCCAGAACGGCGGCGACGATGCCGTCATTCGCGGCCTGCTCCTGCATCGAGGCGGGGGCGGTCTGCAGGTTGAGCGCCACTGCCGTGGCCAGCATCTCGATGTGCCCGATCTCCTCGGTCGCCGTGTGCATCAGCATGTCGCGGTATTTCGGCGTCGGCCCGCGCGAGCCCCAGGACTGGAACATGTACTGCATGCACACGCGGATCTCGCCTTCGATGCCGCCGATCGCCTGTTGCAGCATCCGGGCGTACAGCGGGTTGGGCTCGTCAACCTTGACCGGATACTGCAGGCGCTTGTCATGGTAGAACATGGCGGCTCCGTCTGTGGTGTGCGGCGTCGCAACGACTGCGGTGCCTTCGCACTGGACCCGCGTTAAAGAAGGCCCCGGGGTGCCGGGTTCGATACCAAGTGCGTGAGCATGTGCGAGGGCGAGGCGAACCGGGGCGCTCGTCGCCCGCGTCGGAATCTTCGGGCCGCTCCGCCCAGACCCGCCACGCCCGAGGTCCTTGGAAGCCCTTCTCGAAAAAGCTTCCAAGGGCTTGGCGTTTGGCGGAGGACAAGGACGGAGCCTCCGGCCTGCCTGATCGGTCACTCTCCTGGCCTGCTGGTCGTGCCGGCCGTCCCGCACGGTGGCGGCACGAAGCGCCACGACCGTGTGCCGACCGCCCCTGTCGGGTCCGCAGCGCCGGGGCCAGGCCCAGACGCGGCCGGAGGGTGCGTCAACCCTGCCCGATCGCCTCCAGCACGCTCGACGGCGTGAGGATCTGCGGCAGCACGCTCGGGACCCCGCCGCCTGCCGGGTAGAACACGTAGAGCGGCACCCCGTCCCGGCCGTGCTCGCGCAGGAACGCGGTGATCTGCGGGTCCTGCCGCGTCCAGTCGCCCTTGAGGTAGGCCACGTCGCGGTGCGCAAAGGCGTCGCGCACCGGCTGCGGCGACAGCGCGACCCGCTCGTTGACCAGGCAGGTGAAGCACCACGCCGCCGTCATGTCGACGAACACCGGCCTCCCCTGCGCGCGCAGGATGTCGAGGCGCGCGGTGGAGAACGGCTCCGATCCGTCGCTCGCCGCCTGCGCCGCCACCGCCGCGGTCGGCGCGATCTGAGTCAGCGACACCAGCACCGCCACCGCGCAGCCGGCGCCGAGCAGCGCCGCCGCCCCGCCCAGCCTGCGCCCGGTGCGCGCGGCCCCGCGCGAGACGCCCCAGGCCCACGCCGCGAAGCCGATCGCGACCGCGCCCGCGACGCAGGCCAGCACCCCGGACGGCCCCGCCTCCTCCGCCACCACCCAGGCCAGCCAGGCGGCCGCCGCATACATCGGGAACGCCAGCGCCTGCTTGAGCACGTCCATCCACGCGCCCGGCCGCGGCAGCCCGCGCGCCAGCCCGGGCGCCGCCGCCAGCAGCACCGTGGGCGCGGCGAGGCCCAGCCCCATCGCCAGGAACACCGCCATCGCCAGCACCGCGGGTGCCGCGAACGCGGCGGCGATCGCCACCCCCATGAACGGCGCGGTGCACGGCGTGGCCACCAGCACCGCGAGCAGCCCGGTGAACACGCTGCCGACGAGGCCGCCGCGCGAGGCGAGCCCCTGCCCCACGCCCTCCAGCCCGGTGACCGGCGTGACCACCCCGGACAGGCCGAGCCCGACCGCGAACAGCACCCACGCCGTCAGCGTGACGAACACCGGCGACTGGAACTGGAACCCCCAGCCGGCCGCCGACCCCGCGCCGCGCAGCAGCAGCATCGTCCCGCCCAGCGCCGCGAACGCCACCACCACCCCTGCGGTGTAGCCGGCTGCCTGGCGGCGCACCTCGCCCCGCGACGCGCCTCCCAGCCGCGCCAGCGCCATCGCCTTCATCGCCAGCACCGGGAACACGCAGGGCATCAGGTTCAGCACCAGCCCGCCGGCGAACGCCAGCAGCAGCGTGCGCAGCATCCCCGCCGCCGCGACGCCCTCGCCCGCGGCCACCGGGGCGGCGCCCGGCGTGGCGGCGATGTCGAGCCAGCTCGCCCCGCCCTTCGCGTCGGTGAGTTGCAGCACCCCGCCCAGCCCGGCTGCCGCGTCGAAGCCGGCCGCGACCGGCAGCCGCAGCGTCAGCCCGCCATCGCGCACCGCGAGCGGCTGCGGCGCGGACTGCGTCAGCACGGTGGGCGAGGCGGGGAAGAAGTAGGCGCCGCGCACCGCCGCCGGGCCGATCTCGCGCCCGGACAGCGACAGCGTGCCGTCGGGCGCCACGTGCGCCACGAACGGCGACGGCGACGGCGTGCGCAGCGCCGCCCGCTCGAACAGGGCGCGCTGCGGCGAGGCGGCGCCGTCGCCCGCCGGAAGGTCGAGCGCGAAGTCGCCGGACTCCGGCACGCACACCGTGGCGCACACCAGCCACTCCGCATGCGCGCGCAGCGGCAGCGTACCCGCCGCCGAGCCGCTCACCGTGACCGGCAGCAGCACCTCGCCGGTGTAGGCGTAGGCGGCGAGGTCGCCCTCCAGCAGCCGCTCCGGCGCCGGCCAGGCCACCGGCGAGGCCGCCAGCCCCTGCGGCAGGGCGAGCGTCAGCAGCGTCGCCGCCCCGGCGTCGCCCGGGTTGGTCCAGTACGTGTGCCAGCCCGGCGCCATGCGCAGCCGCAGCCCGAGATGGAACGGCTGTCCCGGGGCGTAGCCGTCGGTGTCGCTGACCAGGGTGGCGACCAGGCGGCGGCTGCTGACGGCGGCGCTCTCCGCCGCCGCGGCGCCGTGCGGCATCGACGCCAGCATCGCGAGCAGCGCCGCCGCGCGCCACCCCGCCGGCGCCCGGGCCGCACCCGCGAACAGCGCCCGGATCAGCCTGCCTGGAAGACGCATCCGCACCCCTTTCGCCCCGGACCGTCCGCAGCCGGGCGCGACGCCGGACCGATCGCGCAGGACCTATCTTGTGCGCGGCCACGAAGCACGCCAGCCTCGCGATCACGCCGCATCGTCGGCACCCGCAGCCCGATCGCACGCAGCCCGGCCGCACCCTGTGCGATCCGGCAACCGCAGACACCATCGGAGACCCGCCCTGTCAAACCCCGTCACACCGGCAAACCCCGTCACGCCGGGCGCTCCGCGCCCGAAGCCGGCCGTCCTGGTGGTCCTGGCCGCGGCAGCCTGCCTCGCCGGCTGCGCCAGCCCGCAGGAACTGGTGCAGGACCACGAGAACATGCTGGCCGCGGCCGGCTTCCTGGTGCGCCCCGCCAACACCCCGGAGCGCCAGCAGACTCTGGCCAGCCTGCCGCCGAACCGCCTGGTGCAGCGCTTCCACGACGACAAGGTCGCCTACCTCTACGCCGACCCGCTGGTGTGCCATTGCCTCTACGTCGGCAGCCAGGGCGCCTACGGCCTCTACCAGCAGCAGCGCCTGCAGCAGCGCCTCGCCGACGAGCAGGTCGAGGCCACCCAGTTCGGCTACGGCGGCGGCTTCGGCTGGGGCCCGTGGGGCGGCTTCGGCCCCGGCTTCTTCTGAGCCGGCGCACCCCGCGCCGCCGCGCGCCAAGTACCCCGCGCTGCCGCGCGCCGGGCCCCCTGCGCCGCCACGCGTCGAGCCTCCTGCGCCGCCACGCGTCGACGGCCCGGTGAGCACCGCGCCGGACGCGCCGGGGCCCGCCGCGCTCCAGCCCGCGCCGCTGCCGGTGGCGGCGGTGCTGCCCGAGCTGCTCGCCCGCCTTGCGGAGCGGCCCAACGCGGTGCTCGTCGCCCCGCCCGGCGCCGGCAAAACCACGCTCGTGCCGCTCGCCCTGCTGCGCGCCACCGCCGCTGAGGCGCCCTGGCGGCGCGGCGGGCGCATCGTGGTGCTGGAGCCGCGCCGGCTCGCCGCCCGCGCCGCGGCCACCCGCATGGCCTTCCTGCTCGGCGAGCCGGTCGGGCGCACCGTCGGCTACCGCACCCGCCTGGACAGCGCGGTGTCCGACGCCACCCGGGTGGAGGTGGTCACCGAGGGCCTGCTGGTGCGCCGCCTGCTGGGCGACCCCGGGCTCGACGGCACCGACGCCGTGCTGTTCGACGAGGTGCACGAGCGCGCGCTCGACGCCGACCTCGCGCTGGCGTTCTGCCTGGACCTGCAGCGCGAGCTGCGCCCCGAGCTGCGCATCCTGGCGATGTCGGCCACCGCGGACGGCGCCCGCCTGTCCGACATGCTCGGCGCCCCCCGGCTTGGCGCGCCGGTCGTGGAGAGCCCCGGCCGCGCCTTCCCCGTCGCCGTGACCCACGCGCGCCGCGACGTCGCCAGCGCCCGCGACCTGCCCGACGCGCTAGCCGGGGCGGTGCGTGCGGCCCTCGCCGAGCACGGCGGCGACGTGCTCGCCTTCCTGCCGGGCATGGCCGAGATCCGCCGCGCCGAGTCCGCCCTCGCCGGCTGCGGCGCTGTGGTGCTGCCGCTGCACGGCGACCTGCCGCCCGCGTCGCAGGACCTCGCGCTGCGGCCCGACGCGGACGGCAGGCGGCGCGTGGTCCTGGCCACCTCGATCGCGGAGACCTCGCTGACCGTGCCCGGCGTGCGGATCGTGGTCGACGGCGGCTGGCGTCGCGCCCCGCGCCTCGACGCCGCCACCGGCCTGACCCGGCTGGCCACCGTGCGGATCAGCCGCGCCGCCGCCACCCAGCGCGCCGGCCGCTCCGGCCGCGAGGGGCCCGGCGTCGCGATCCGCCTGTGGACCGAGGCGCTGCACCGCGGCCTGCCGCCGTTCGACCGCCCCGAGATCCTGGAGGCGGAGCTGTCCGGCCTGCGCCTCGACTGCGCCGCCTGGGGCACCAAGCCGGGCGCGCTGGCGTTCGCCGACCCGCCGCCCGCCGGCCCGCTCGCCGCCGCCGGGGCGCTGCTCGACCTGCTCGGCGCCACCGCCGACGGCCGCATCACCGCGCGCGGCCGACGCATGGCGGGGCTCGGCGCGCACCCCCGCCTCGCGGCCATGATGCTCTCCGCCGAGGACCCGGGCGAGACCGCGCTGGCCGCCGCGATCGCCGCGCTGCTGGAGGAACGCGACCCGCTGCGCACCCACGACCCGCGCCAGGCGCCGTCGGCCGACATCGCGCTGCGCCTCGCCCTGCTCGCCGGCGCGGAGCCGCCCGGCCTTGCCCCGCCCGGCCTTGCAGTTGACCGCGGCGCCCTGTCGCGCATCCGGGCCGGCGCCGCGCAGTACCGCCGCCGCCTGCGCGCCACCGCCGAGCCGGCCGGCGATCCCGCCAGGCTGCTCGCCGCCGCCTTCCCCGACCGGGTGGCGCAGCGGCGCGGCGAGCCCGGCACCTTCCGGCTGTCCGGCGGCGGCGGCGCAAAACTGCCGCGCGCAGACCCGCTGTCCGAGGCGAAGCTGCTGGCCGTCGGCGCGCTGGAGGTCCGCACCTCCCCGCAGATCCGCCTGGCCGCGGCGCTCGACCCCGACGCGCTGCCCGCGGTGCTGCGCGACGCGGTGACCGAGACCCTGGACGACGGCTTCGACCCGGCGAGCGGCGCGGTGCTGTCGCGCCGCCGCCGCCGCCTCGGCGCGCTGGTGCTGGAGGACCGCATGGTCGCGGCCGACCCCGCGCGCACTGCCGCCGCCCTGGCCGACGCCGTCGCCACCCGGCTCGACGCCCTGCCCTGGACCGACGCGGCCCGACAGCTCCAGGCCCGCGCCGCCTGGCTGCGCGGGATCGACCCCGAGGTCGCCGACCTGTCCGACCCGGCCCTGGCCGCCGCGGCGGGCGAGTGGCTCCCCGACTGGCTGTCCGGGATGTCGCGCCTCGCCGACCTCGCGGCGCTCGACCTGGTGGCGGCGCTGCGGGCGAGGCTGGGCCGCGACGCCCTCCGGCTCGACCGCGACCTGCCCGCGCACCTCGCCCTGCCCGGCGGGCGCGCGGCGATCGACTACGCGCAGCCGGTGCCGCTCGCCGCCGCCCGCGCCCAGGCGTTCTACGGGCTGGCCGACACGCCGCGCCTGGCCGGCGGCCGGCTGGCGCTGCAGCTTGCGCTGCTCTCGCCGGCGGGGCGCCCGGTGGCGATCACCGGCGACCTCGCGGGGTTCTGGGCGCGAGGCTGGGCCGAGGTGCGCCGCGAGATGCGCGGCCGCTACCCGCGCCACGAGTGGCCGGAGCATCCTGCAACCCTGCGCTGAGTGCCGCGTCAGCCTCCTGCACGCCATCGGTGCATCGGCGAGGGCGGCGTCGGGCGGCAGCGGCGAGCCAAGTGCCGCCCCCAGGACTGTGGCGGCAGGGACACAGGAACGGCGCGCCGAGCACAGGCGACCCGTTGTTGGGGCCGCCGGTCAACTTGTTGGGATGGCGAACAAGTGCAATGTCAGCGCCATATCCCAGGCTTCTCCACCCGAGGCTCAGCATGATCCGGCCGGCCGGCCTCCTCCTCGTCGCAGCGGCGTTCACCTCCGGGTGCAACGGCGTGCGGGCGCAGTCCTCCACGGCGCCGCTGGTGGAGATGCGCCCCCTCTCCTTCGCGCCGCTGGTCAAGCGCGTGGTGCCCGCGGTGGTCAACATCGCCGTGACCGAGAGCATCTCCGGCGCCGAGGCCCTCGCCGACATGCCGCCCGAGGTGCGCGGCACCCCGTTCGAGAAGACGTTCCGCGACCGCCTGAAGAACCGCCGCGAGCAGGTGATGGGCGCGGGCTCCGGCTTCATCATCGACCCGACCGGCGTGATCGTGACCAACAACCACGTGGTCGGGCATGCCGACAAGATCGTGGTCTCCCTGATCGACGGCACCGAGCTGCCGGCCGTCGTGCTCGGCACCGACGAGCTGACCGACATCGCGGTGATCAAGGTCGCCTCCGACAGGCCGCTGCCGTTCGTGACCTGGGGCAACAGCCGCATCGTCGAGGTCGGCGACTGGGTGATGGCGGCGGGCAACCCGTTCGGCCTCGGCTCCTCGGTCACCGCCGGCATCGTCTCGGCGCGCGGGCGCGACATCGGCGCCGGGCCGTTCGACGACTTCATGCAGCTCGACGCGCCGATCAACCCCGGCAACTCCGGCGGCCCCGCCTTCAACATGAACGGCCAGGTGGTCGCCGTGAACACCGCGATCGTCTCGCCCACTGGCGGCTCGGTCGGCATCGGCTTCGCGATCCCCAGCCAGATCGTCGAGCCGATCGTGGCCGAGCTGCGCGACAAGGGCCGCATGGACCGCGGCTGGCTCGGCGTCTCGGTGCCCGACCAGGTCGCGGGCCACGGCGCCGGCGTCACCTTGGCCGCCATCGACCCGCAGGGTCCCGCCGCACGCGCCGGGCTGCGCCGCGGCGACATCGTCACCGCAATCAACGGCGACAAGGTCGACACCTCGCGCGGCCTGATCGGCGCGGTCTCCGCGGTCAGCCCGGGCTCCGCGGTCAAGCTCGCGGTGCGGCGCGGCACGCAGACGCTCGACGTCGCGGTCACCGTGGGGCGGCGGCGCGACGGCGCGGAATAGGTGGGCACCGGGACAAAGGCCAGGAAGGCCAGGGCTCTGCCCTGGACCCGCCGGGGCGAGCCGCCCCGGACCCGCATTCGTTTGCGGTACGGGATGCACCATGGCGCATCCGCCTGTGCAACGCCGCTTGTGCGATCGGCTTCCTTGCGTATCGCTCTGGAGTTCCCGCCGACACCCGCTCCTGCGGACGCACGTTGGCCGAGGATCTGACCTGGGTCGGTAGCGCGCTCAAGAGCGTAGGCGAGGCGTGAGAGAGCAGCGGACGGATCTCACGCCGTATCAGCCCATGTCCTGAAGGACTATCCTCTGGAACCTCCTCCTGAACAGGGTGGTTTCCAAACGCCCCGTGCTTGAAGGAGGGGGCCTCTGGCGGGTCCGGGCAGAGCCCGGGCTTGCTTCTTGCCTCGCTGCCCTGCGCCGCCGGCATGCTAGGGAACGCCTGCCCGACGCGGAAGGAACGGAACGGTGCGCATTCTGCTGGTTGAGGACGACGCCACGGTGGCCGGCTTCGTCGCGAAGGGCCTGCGCGAGGCCGGCCACGTCGTGGAGCACGCCGACAACGGCCGCGACGGCCTGTTCCTGGCCGCCGCCGAGACGTTCGACGCGGTGATCCTGGACCGGATGCTGCCGGGCGGCATCGACGGCATCCGCATCCTGGAGACCCTGCGCGGCCAGGGCAACGTCACCCCGGTGCTGCTGCTCTCCGCGCTGGCCCAGGTGGACGAGCGGGTGGCCGGGCTCAAGGCCGGCGGCGACGACTACCTGACCAAGCCGTTCGCGTTCTCCGAGCTGCTGGCCCGCGTCGAGGCGATGACCCGGCGCGGCAAGAACGACGGCCCGCAGACCCGCCTCGCGGTGGCCGACCTGGAGATGGACCTGCTGTCGCGCTCGGTGCGCCGCGCCGGGCAGAAGATCGACCTGCAGCCGCGCGAGTTCCGCCTGCTGGAGTACCTGATGCGCCACGCCGGCCAGGTGGTCACCCGCACCATGCTGCTGGAGGGCGTGTGGGACTACCACTTCGACCCGCAGACCAACGTGATCGACGTCCACGTGTCGCGGCTGCGGCAGAAGGTGGACCGCCCGTTCGGCTCCGCGCTGATCCACACCGTGCGCAACGCCGGCTACATGGTGCGCCCGGAGTGAGGCCGGCGGCCGGGCAGGCAAGGCCAGAGGCCCTGCGTCCGGACTCCACCCGGGACCAGGCCTTGAGAGCCCACTTCCTAAGTCAAGGGATCAAAGGGCCTCGGCCCTTTGCGGGTCCGGGTGGAGCCCGGCCTTGCCGGCTGGCAGGCCAGGGGGCAGCCCCGCCGGCATGAGGGCCTCGCCGCGCACCGCCGCGCGCTGGACGGTGCGGCGGCCGCGTTCGGCCGGCATCCGGCTCGCCACCGTCTATGCCGCGCTGTTCGGGATGAGCGCGCTGGCGCTGGTGCTGTTCATCTGGTGGGCCACCGCGGGACTGCTGGGGCGCCAGGTCGAGTCCACGATCCACGCCGACGCGCAGGGCCTGCTCGACCGTCTCGAGGAGGGCGGCCTGCCCGCCCTGGTCGAGAGCATCCAGGACCGCATGTCCGAGGACGTGGACGACGACACGCTCTACCTGCTCGTCGACGGCGAGGGCAACCACCTCGCCGGCAACCTGGAGCGCTGGCCGCCCGGCGTCGCCGTGCCCGGCGCCTGGTACGAGCTGCCGGTGCAGCGCGCCGGCACCCGCGCGCTGGCCGAGGTGGAGCGCATCGACCTGCCCGGCCGCTTCCGGCTGCTGGTCGGGCGCGACGTGCGCGTCCGCGCGCAGCTGCGCCACCTGCTGGCCGGCGCGCTGCTCTGGGCGCTGGGCCTGGTGGCGGCGCTCAGCATCGCCGGCGCCCTGGTGGTGAGGGGCCTGTTCCGCGGCATGCTGGCCAACGTGTCGGCCACGGCGGACGCGATCGCGGCCGGCGACCTGGCGCAGCGCGTGCGCCTGTCGGGGCGCGGCGACGAGTTCGACCGCCTCGCCGACACCATCAACGACATGCTCGACCGCATCGCCCGGCTGATGGACGGGGTGCGCCAGGTGTCCAACGCCATCGCCCACGACCTGCGCACGCCAATCGCCCGCGCGCGCGCGCGGCTGGAGGACGCCGCCCTGCACGCCGGCACGGACGGCGAGCTGCGCGCCGCGGTGGAGCGCGCGGTGGCCGACCTGGATGGCGTGACCGCGGTGTTCCAGGCCCTGCTGCGCATCGCCGAGATCGAGGCCGGCTCGCGCCGCGCCGCGTTCGCGCGGTTCGACTGCGTGCCGGTGCTGCGCGACCTGGCGGAGCTGTACGGCGCGCTGGCCGAGGAGCGCGGGCTGCTGCTGTCGCTCGACCTGGTGCCGGCGCTGTGGATACGCGGCGACCGCGAGCTGCTGCAGCAGGCGGTGGCGAACCTGCTCGACAACGCCGTGAAGTTCTCCCCCGCCGGCGGCCGGGTGTGCCTGGCCCTGGACGCCGGGCCCGACGAGGGTGCCGCCGGCTCCGCGCTGCCCGGCCCCGCTGCGCCCCGCCTCGCCGCCGCCGGTCCCGACCTCGATGCCGCCGGTTCCGGGCCGGACACCCCCGCCGCGCGGAGCGGGCTGGACACCTCTGCCGCGCGGAGCGGGCCGGCAGCGCGAGGCGGAGGCGCCGAGGCCGGCGCGAGCCTGCCGCCGCGGAGCCGTGCCGGCCACGCCGCGCCTTCGCCGCGCACGCTGCGGATCACGGTCTCGGACCGGGGACCGGGCATCCCGGCCGGCGACCTCGACAAGGCGGCGGAGCGGTTCTTCCGCGGCGAGGCGGCCCGCCACACCCCGGGCTCCGGCCTGGGCCTCGCCCTGGTGCAGGCGGTGGCGCAGCTGCACGGCGGCTCGCTGCGGCTCGGCGACGCATCGCCCGGGCTGCGCGCCACCCTGGTGCTCCCGGTCCTGGAGCAGGCGTCCGGCCCCGAGGACGCCTCGCTCCCCCCGGGGCCCGGCCGGCCCGTTCCCGCGCCGCCCGCCCCGGCGCCGGGCGCGGGTGGACGCGGCTTCATTCCCGCCCCACCGGGCCTCAACCCGTGACCCGCTATGCCTGGACCATGCGCGTCATCCTGCTGCTCCCCTGCCTCGCCGTGCTGGCCATGCCGCGGCTGCACGCCCAGCTGCCCCCGGTCGCCGTCACCACGGACACGCCGGAGTACTGCGAGCGCATGACGGAGCGCATCGAGACCTGTCCCGACCTCACCGCCGAGATGCACCGCCTGCTGGACGAGGGGCGCCACCTGTGCGGGCGCGGCGAGGTGCGCGGCGGCATCATGCGCCTGCGCCGGGCCATGCTGCTGATCCAGGGCCGCGAGCACGCCGCGCCCGCCGACTGATACCCACGGCTGGGTTCGCCGACCCATCAGCAAGCAAGGCTGGGCTCTGCCCAGACCCGCCAGGGGCAAGTCGCCCCTGAACCGCTTTCTTAAGTATTGGCTTCCAAAGGCGAGCCTTTGGCGGAGTTTGAGGCAGAGCCTCAACCTTGCTTGCCTGGCCGGTCACACTCGAGGTCTGCTGGCATGATCGCCAGCCCGCCGGCCCTGCCGCCGCACGGCCCGCCGCTTGCAAGCCCGTCCAGGCCTGCGGAGGCGTCGCCATGCGAGCTGTGCGTCTGGTCCTGTTCGACATGAACGGCGTGTTGGTGCGCTACGACAAGGCGGCGCGCATCGCGGCCCTGGCGGCGCTGTGCGGCCGCACGGCGGCCGAGGTCGAGCAGGCCATCTGGACCTCCGGCTACGAGGAGTCCGGCGACGCCGGCGCGATGGACGCCGACGCCTACCTGGCCGGCTTCTCGGCGCGGCTCGGCGGCAGGCTCACGCTGGCGGGCTGGGTCGAGGCGCAGCGCGCCTCGCTCGCGGCACTCCCCGACATGCTGGCCCTCGCGCGCAGGATCGCCGCCACGCGCCAGGTCGCGGTGCTCACCAACAACAACCTGCTGGGTCCGCGACCAGCTCCCCGCCCTGCTGCCGGCGCTGCGCCCGGTGTTCGGCACGGCGATCCACGTCTCCGCGGAGTTCCGCGCCCGCAAGCCCGACCCGCTGGCCTACACGCGCTGCGTCGCCGCCCTGGGCGCGCGGCCCGAGGACACGCTGTTCGTCGACGACAGCCAGGCCAACGTCGACGGCGCGGTGCAGGCCGGGCTGCGCGGGCACCTGCACAGCACGGCGGAGGCGCTCGCGGCTGTGCTGGCGTAGAGGAGTCGATTGGCCGGAAAGCAGGCAAGGTTGAGGCTCTGCCTCAAACTCTGCCAAAGGCAAGCCTTTGGAAACCATCACTTGGACCACCTTCAGGTGCGTCGGGTTCGGCCGCTACCCGGCGCAGCCTGGTGACAAGCCCCCTGCCAGCGCTCCCACGCCGCCTTCGTCCATCCCCAAAACTGGGCAGTCTGAAAATACTCCAAATAGATGGTTTCCAAAGGCCTCGGCCTTTGGCGGGTCTGGGCAGAGCCCAGCCTTGCTTGCCTGCTTGCTGATGCAGGTGCTCCCGGCGCACGGCGTCAGGCGTCCGCCCCCAGCACCGCCACCGCCACCGCCGGCGCGCACACATCCAGCGACTCCCCCTGCCCCGGGAGCAGCCCGGAATACGCCGTGCAGCCGCAGCCCAGCCGCGCCGCCAGCCGCGCCACCACCGCGCGCCCGACGCCGGCCGCGACCACGTGCCGCCTGCCCGCGCCCGCAGACAGCACCAGCCGCGCCGCGTCCTCCAGCCGCCGCAGCTGCTGCTCGGCGAACCATCCCGCCAGCCCGCGCCACGCCGCCTCGCTCCCCTCGGCCGCGTCCCGCCCGACCATGCGCGCCAGCCGCGCCCGCGACGCCGCCGGGCTCCGGTCGCGCCCGTCCGCCGTCGGCAGCAGGTCCGCCCCCTCCGGCAGCTCGCCCAGCAGCCGGTACACGTCCGCCGCGGTGGCGAAATGCTCCGACGCCAGCGTGGTCCACGCCCCCGCGAACGGCGCCCGCTCCGCCAGCGCCATCACCGGGGTGCGCACCAGCCCGGTGTACACCAGCTCGCCGCACGCCAGCCGCGCCGCGTCGGTGGCTCCCCGCGCCGCCACGCCGCCGCCGGCCAGCGGCACGATGTCGGTGGTGGTCGAGCCCATGTCGATCATCAGCCCGTCTGGCACGACGCGCGCCGCCATCGCCGCCGTGGCGTGCCAGTTCGCCGAGGCGACCGCGTCCGCGCACCCCGCCGCCTCGCCCGGCCCGACGAAGCCGCGCGCCCCCGCATACAACCGCACTCCTGGACCGAGCGCGTCGCAGAGCACCGCCGCGATCGCCGCCACCCCCTCGGCGCGCGACGCGAACACGTCGGCCAGCTCCCCGGTCATCGTCGCCGCGTGGCGCTGCGCCGGGCCGAGCCGCGCCAGCGCCTCGCCCAGCGCCGCGCGCAGCCGGTCCACCCCCAGCCACAGCGGGCAGGCGAGCTGCACCGCCTCGCGCACCTCGCCCGCCTCCCACAGCGCCGCCTTGAGGTGCGCGCCGCCCACGTCCCAGCCGATCACCCGCATCGCCGCCCCGTGCCTGGAGGAAGCAGGGCCAGGCCCTGCGTGAATCCGCCACACGCCCCGCCCTCAGGCATGGGCCTCCGGAAACCCGTCCTGTAGGGGTTTGCGCGCCCGCGTGCATCGTGCCTGGCCGCCGGAACGGCGCGGGTCCGGAGCCCTGCCCGCGCCCTTCCCCTCCGCGCCGGCGCGGCCGAGACTGCCGCCATGCACGTCATCCCGGTCATCGACCTGAAATCCGGCTGCGCGGTGCACGCCCGCATGGGCCGGCGCGACCGGTACCGACCGATCGAGACGCCGCTGTGCCGCGGCAGCGCGCCGGGCGACGTGGTCGACGGCCTGCTGCGGCTGGCGCCGTTCCCGAGCCTCTACGTCGCCGACCTCGACGCGATCGAGCGCCGCGGCGACCACGCGACGGCGTTGCGCAGCCTCGCGACGGCGCACCCCGGCCTGGAGCTGTGGGTGGATCGCGGTGTCGCGGGCCTGGCGGAGGCGAGGGGCTGGCTCGACGCGAACCAGGCCACCCTTGTGCTCGGCAGCGAGTCGCTGGACGGCACGGCCACGCTGCAGGCCCTGCGCCACGAGCCCCGCGTCGTGCTGTCGCTCGACTTCCGCGGCGACGGGTTCGCGGGCCCCGCCGGCCTGCTGGACGCCGTGGCGGCGTGGCCGGAGCGCGTGGTGGTGATGACGCTGGCCAGGGTCGGCGCGTCCGAGGGGCCAGACCTGGACCGCGTGGCGGCGATCGTGGCCGTGGCCGGAGCGCGGCGCGTCTACGCGGCGGGCGGCGTGCGCAACGCGGGCGACCTGGCGGCGCTGCGCCGATGCGGTGCCGCGGGCGCGCTGGTCGCGACGGCGCTGCACACGGGGGCAATCACGCGGGAGGAGATCGTGTCGGGGGCGGCCTGAACGCATCCCGCCGGAACCATGGGCGGGCGCACGGCCAATGCGGCCCGAAGTTCGCGAGGAGTTCGCAAGACCAGGCGAAGGCGGCGGAGCCGGGCGCGGGACCCGGCTCCGCACGAACCTGTCGTCGGTCTCAGTTGGCGGCGGCGAAGGGGTGCTTCATGGTCTTCGACTTCTCGGCGACCTGCGAGGCCTTCGGCTCGCCGGCGATGGCGCGCTGGATGCTCTCCTTCACGGCCGTGTAGTTGTACTCCTGGATTTTCTTGTCGTCGGACGCGTCCCAGTGGATGAACACGCCGACGCAGATGAACAGGTCGTCGGCCTCGTCGGCGGGGATGATGCCCTCGGCGACGCTGTCGGCCACGGCCTGCGCCACGGCGTGCTGCGCGGGGCCGAACATCTGGACGGCCTGCTTGGCGCCCTTGATGGTGACCTTGTTGAACAGGATGGTGTTGGGCTTGCACAGCAGGTTCGGCGCCACGACCGCGAGCAGCGTGGTGAAGCCGTCCTTGTTGTTGCACAGCGCGTTGCAGAACGCCTGCTCGGCGGCGCTGCCGCGCGGCCCGATGAGCAGGTCGACGTGCGCGACCTCGTTGCCCTCGCCGACAAGCGATTCGCCGACCATGACCTGGGTAATCTTCGCCATTGGCGCTCTCCCTTTTTGACACGCCCGACCCGTCGGGCCCGACATGCGGCGCACACAACCATCAACGCCTGCCGGCCGCAACCCACGCTCGATCCGCAGGGCGAACAACGTCGCCACCGTCAGGTCGGCCGTGGTGCCGGGGTTGACGCCCCGCGATTTCAGCGCCGCGTCCCAGTCCAGCAGCCAGCCCTGCGCCGCGTCCGCGCCCGCCTCGAAGCGTCGCAGCGCGCCCGCCGCCTCGCCGCGGACCGCCTCGGCGAGGGCCGCGCCGTGGCGGCGCGCCACGTGGCTGTCGGGCAGCGCCGCGAGGAACCTCAGGAACACGAGCTGCGTCGCCGCCGTCTCGCCGAGGCCGCGCGCCGCCGCCGCCGCCTGGGCCGCCAGACCCAGTTCCGGTCGCAGTCCCAGCCCGGGGCCGGACCGCGATCCCGTCCCCGCCCCGTCCTGCGCGCCGAGGATGTCGGCGAACCGCCCGCTCCACTGCCGCGCGACGCTGTCGCGGTGCGCCGCCGCGCCCATCGCGACGTCGAGGCTGGTCCGCGGCGGCGCGCGCACGTCGTGCTCCGGCGCCTCGCCCAGCCCCCCCGGCGCGGCGAGCGCGATCGCTTGGAACACCGCCGCCGCATCCCCGGGCCCGGCCGCGTCGAGCACGTCGCGCAGCGCCCGGCGCAGCGACGTTTCCCCGCCAGCCCGCTCCGCCGCCATCGCCAGCGGCGCGCACAGCAGCACGATGCCGAGGTTGGTGTTCTGCCCCACCGCCGCGCGGGTCGCCTGCACCGCGCCGAGGATGCGCGCGCCGAGCCCGCGTCCCGCCGCGCACAGCGGCACCGCGGCGACCGAGGCGCTGGTGCAGAACTCGGCCACCGTCATGCCGTGGCCCTCGGCGTGCACGTGCACGTTGCCCGGCTTGAGCGCCGCAAGCTCCGCCTCGCACGCCGAGACGAACGCCAGCCGGATCGCCTCCGGGCTCACGCCCGCGCCGTGCGCGCGTGCGTACCACCCGCCGCCACGCCGCCGGCTTCCCCGCCGCCCGCCTCCCCGTCGCCCGCCTCCCCGTCGCCCGCCGCACCCGCGCCCACTCGGCGCAGCAGCCCCGCCGCGACGCGCCCGGCGATGGAGTGGCCGACCACGCCCTGCAAGCCCCGCCACCCCGGCATCGAGTTCACCTCCAGCACCCACAGCCGGCCCTCGCGGTCGCGCAGCAGGTCCACCCCCGCGCAGTCCGCCCCGACCGCCGCCGCCGCCCGCAGCGCCACGGCGACCATCTCCCCGTCCGGCGCGAGCGGCTCCGCCCGGGCGCCGCGCCGCATGTTCGTCACCCAGTCCCGCGAGCGCCGCGTCATCGCCCCCGCCGGCGCGCCGTCCACCACCAGCAGCCGGTGGTCGTGGAAGCCCTCGCCCGCAGCCGTCACCCTGCGCTGCAGGTAGTACACGCCGCCCATCTCCCCTGGGGGCGGCAGGTCCGCCTCCCGCTCCACCAGGCACAGGCCCCGCCCCTGCGCGCCGAACAGCGGCTTGGCCACCAGCGTCCCGCCCCGGATGCCACACCGGCTGCCGCCATGGTCGCGCACCACCGCCCGCGCGGCCTCCAGCCCTTCGACCACCCAGGCCTCGGGCGTCGGCACCCCGGCGCGCACCAGCAGGAACCCGGTCGCCGACTTGTCCACGCAGCGCTCCACCGCACGCGCGCTGTTCCACACCGCCACCCCCAGCAGCTCCAGCGCGTGCAGGATGCCCAGCCGGCGCGTCACCTCCTCGAACCCGCCGGGCGCGATGGCGCGCGCGTACACCGCGTCCGGCAACGCCCCGCCGAAGCCGGGTATGTCCACCCCCGCCGGCGTGAAAGCGCACTCCGACAGGCGGAACGCCACCGCCTCGGCGCCCAACATGGCGAACGCGGCCGACAACTCGGAAAAATGCCAGTCGATGTCGTCGAGCGCGATGCCGACGCGGATCACGGCGAGGCGGCGGCAGGCAAGGGAAGGCCGGGGGGCGAGCCGCCCCCCGGACCCCGGCGCGACTCAAGGAAGGCCGCTTGCCTGACGTGTGCCGGTCCAGGGCAGCGCCCTGGCCTTGCCTGCCTCACGCCCCGAACGAGGCCTGCAGCAGCTCCAGGTCCAGCCCGCCCGCCCGGAAGCTCTCGCCGGTCTCCACCGCGGTGACGATCGCCTCCGCCGGGCTGAACAGCATCGAGTCGATCTTGTAGAAATCGCCCTTCACGCCGCGGAACACGTCCGCGAACGGCTTGCCGTAGTCCTTCGACACCCGCGCCGGCAGCTTCTCGGCCAGGTCGCGCGCGTCCGACGCCGGCCCGGTGACGAACACCTGCACCCGCCCGCCGAAGATGATCGCGTCGTTGGTGCGCCCCATCGCGGTGACGAAGTCCGGGTGCGGCGGCGACAGCGGCGCGGTGCCCATGCCGTCCACGATCCGGTCGAGCGGGAAATGCACCGCGTGCGCCTTGTGCAGCGCCACCTCCAGCACCCGCGCCACCACCTGCACGCTGCCCGCCAGGCTCTGCGTCGGCGCGAACAGCACGACGAGCGATTCCGGCGCCACGCCGCAGTCGCGCGCGACCTTCTCCAGCACCGGGGCCGGCGGCGACTTGCCGCTCTCCAGCACCAGCACCGCCTGCTTCGCGTCGTCGGTGTAGCCCAGCTCGGAGAACAGCTCCTCCTTGCGCGCCAGCGAGCGGGCCGGCCCGGAGCCGAGCGCGAAGAACTTGTCCGGCGCCTCGGCCGACAGGCTCCAGCCGGCATACTGGCTGGCGAGGCACGCGACGACCGGCTGCGACGACTGCACCGACACGCTCCACGGCCACGCCGGCGTGGTCGGGTCCGACCCCACCCGGATCTCCGCCAGCCCGCCCATGCAGATTTTCGCGAGTTCGATCCCGGCCGCGATGCCGCCCGCGGACTTCGCGCCGGCGTCGATCAGCGTCTCGCCGGCAGGACCCTTCGATACGCCGATCCGCAGCGTCTCCGCGTCGGCGATCATCGCCTGCGCGATCGCCCAGGCGCGGGCGTTGATGCTGGTGCTCATGCCGCGTGCGCCTTGCCGGAGGGGATCGTGCCCGGACCGGGCCGCCGAGGAAACAGCCCGGCACGGCCAAGCAGCGCCGCGGCCCGGGCCCGCGCCAGCCTGCGCGCCGCCTCCGGCCGCGCGGCGCCCGCCGTGGCGGTGCAGAACGGCATGCCCTCTCGCACCCGGCCGGCGCGCTGCCGGTCCGCGGCCCAGTCCGGCCACGCGAAGCCGCGCGCGAGCACGCCGTCGCACCCGGCATAGGCGAGCGCCGCCGCCTGCGCCCCGTGCAGGATCGGCGCCGCGCCGAGAAGCCGGCCGCGGCAGGCCTCGACATGCAGCCGCATCGGCAGCGCGTCGGCGAACACGTCCAGGCTGGCGCCGGGCCGCGGGTTGATCTCGATCACGTGGAACTCTTCCTTCCCTACCAGGAAATCGGCGCTGTTCAGCCCGACCAGGCCCAGCGCCCGCGTCAGCCGTCCGACGGCGCCGGCCATCTCCGCCTCGAACCGCGCGCCCGCCGGCCGCACCGCGCCGCCGTAGCGGAACGCGGCGCCGGCCGCCGAGTCGCTCCACTGCGCGCTGAAGCCGAGCACCACGGCGCGGGTCCCGTCGGCGACGAAGCACGCGGACACGGCCCGACCGAGCACCCGGCGCTGCGCATACCACCCGGGCGACGGCGCGACCCCGGGCGCCGCGCGGACATGCGCGCCGCCCGAGGCGCCGCGACGCTTCAGCAGCCAGCCCGCCCCGTCCTCCAACCCATCCCCGCCGAGCAGGCCGTGGCCCGCCCGCCGAACCTGCGGGTGCGGCACGCCCGCGTCCCGGCACAGCGCGGCGAACGCGAACGGGTGCTTCGCCCGCGCCACCACCTCCGCCGCGTTGCCGAGCAGCCCGAAGCGCGCGGAGAGCGCCGCGACCACGCCCGGCCGGTGCTCGAATCCGCTGCCCAGCACCAGGCCCGCCACGTCGCCCTCCCGCGCCGCCAGCAGCGCCTCGAACGCCCGCGTCACCCCGCGTACGGTCAGCCCGCCGATGCGTCGGCTGGCCGCGGCCATCGCCACGGTGTCGTCGTCGCCGAACAGGTCGACCGCCAGCGCCGCGAACCCCGCCCGCCCGGCCGCGGCGACCAGGCCGCGGGCGGACCGCGCCGCGACCAGCAGCAGCGGCGCATCCGCGGGCCCCTCCGCCGCGACGCCGGCCGACACCATCCGGTCGCCGGCAGATCCTTCCTCCGCGTCCGCCTCAGCCGGCAACGAAGTCGCGGGCGAGCTTGAAGGCGTCGCGGAAATCGAACGCGACCGGCTTGTCGGTCTCGATCATGCGGCGGAACAGCCCGAACTCGGTGCGGTACTTGGTGTGCCCGATCGCCAGCGCGCCGATGCCGACCGCGTGCCCGCCGATCGGGACGCCGTCCGCCTGCACGTCCAGCCCCTCGACGCCCATCGGCGGCACCGCGTTCACGTCGGCGGCCACCAGCAGGTCCGGCGCGTCGAGGACCTGCTGCTTCGACAGCACCTGCACGCCGGCCCGCGCGCAGCAGAACGCCGCGTCCGCCTGCTTGAGCAGCGCCGCCTTGCTGTCCTCGCTGCTGCCGTCGCCCGGCTGCAGCTCGACGCCGAACCGCTTGCTGATCTCCTCGCATGCCACGCCGACGCGCCTGGTGCCGTCGTGGCCGGCGAGCGTCACCTTCGCCCCTTCCAGCGCCGCGATCACCCCCGACGCGAAGCCCACCACGCCGGTCGCGCCGTAGACCACGATCCGCTGACCGTCGAGCGACCTGCCCATCTTCCTCAGCTGCCGCTCCACGTGCGCGACCAGCGCGGCCGCCGTGGTGAACGACCCGGCCGGGTCGGCGAACACCGAGACGATGAACGGCGGCACCATCGCCTTCTTGGCAGCCTCCAGCATGTCGAGCGAGGCGATCGCGTCGCGCCCGCCGATGAAGATGCCGGTGCGCACCGCGAGCTTGGGCGGGCGCGAGAAGATCGCGTCCTGCACCAGGCCGAGCACGTCGTCGGCGGTGATGTTCGCATACGGCACCACCGCGTCGTAGCCGGCGTCGACCGCCATGTTCGCGTCGAACGGGCTGACCTGCTTGAGCGGGCTGAGCATGTGCAGGATGTGCTTGTCCGCCATCGTCCTGGTCTCTCCTTCTGGCCGGCCTTCCGGCCGATCGGGTTTGGTCCCGCCCGTCGCATTGCCAACGCCCGGCGCACGCTCCCGGACCGGGCGGCCCCGATCAGGACGGCCCCAGACCGGACGGCCCCGATCCGCACGACGATGGGCTAGACGGCCCCGGCCGGGCGGTCAAATCAGCGCGTCCTGGCCCCCGTGTCCGACGCGCCGCGATTGAGCCCGCGGCAGACCAGCAAGTCCACCCCTTCCGGAAGCCGCACGGCCTCGCGCAGCCGCGCCGCCGCCGCGTCGCCCTCGACGAAGGCGAAGCCGGTCGGCCCCCAGGAACTCTGCCCGACCCCGACCGCCCCGTCCGCCTCCAGCGCCGCCATCGCGCCGGCCACCGCGGGGCTGGTGAAGCGCCCGCCCTGCGCCGGGGCGAAATGGTCGCCGAGCAGCGCCTGGATGCGCGTGATCGCCTCGCCGAACGCGCAGAGGTCGGCCTCCGCCACCGCCGGCAGCGCCTGCATCAGCACGCGCCGGCAGATCTCGCCCGACACCGCCGCCGGCATCGGCGGCAGCCCCGCGAACGCCGCCCGCTCCCCCGCGCCGGACAGCCCGTGCGCCGCGCGGTCGAGCACCAGCAGCACCCGCCAGTCCTGCGGCACGTCGAGCCGGCACAGCAGCGGCGGCATCCCGTGGCCGCCGGCCTCCGCCCCCGGCCCGCCATCCACCACCAGGCCGCCGGCGCAGAACAGCCCCAGGCCGACGCCGGAGCGCGCCCCGCGCCCCAGCCGCGCCGCATCGCCGGGCAGGTCGTCGGCCAGCCCGTGCAGCCGCCGCACCGCCGTCGCCACCAGCAGCGCGAGCTGCGTGCCCGAGCCCAGCCCGGAATGCGCCGGGATCGCCGAGACCATCTCCAGCGCCAGCGGCGCGTCGATCCGCAGATGGCGCTGCATGGCGTCGAGGTGCGCGCCCGCCCGCCCGGCCTCCGGCCCCGCGACGCTGCGCCGCGCCGCGCGCGACAGGCGCAGCGCGGTCGCCGGCCGGTCGAGCGACAGCCCGATGCTGCCGAACCGCCGCCCCAGCCCGCCATGGAGGTCGAGGAACCCGAGATGCAGCCGCGCCGTGCAGGACAGCGACACCGCCGCGGTCTCCGCCCGCGTCCCATAGGCCAGCCCGGCGTGGGCGCCCTTCATGCGGAACGTCCGCGCCGCGGCCGGATGCGGCCCATGGGCCGGACCGGCGGAGGCTGCGCGCTGCGGACGTGTCGGGCCGGACGCAACCTGCAAGGCGGCCCGTGGCGCGGAAGGGGGCGGGTTGCCGTGGCCATGGCGAATGCTGCACCATGCCGCCGGGCGGACGCAACCGCGGGCACGCGCCGGCAGCCGGGCGCATGGCGTGTGCCGCGAACGACGGACACGCGGCGCGCAGAGCCTGATCCGGGGGGAAGCATGGCCGAGACGACCTACACGGAGGCCGAGATCCGGGACCGCCTGGCCCGCGACCTGCCGCACTGGACCCTGGACGGACGCTGGATCAAGCGGACCTTCCGCACCACCGGCTGGAAGGGCACGCTGATGGTGGTCAACACCGTGGGCCACCTGGCCGAGGCGGCATGGCACCACCCCGACATGACGCTGTCCTACGCCTGGGTCGAGGTCCGCCTGGCCACGCACTCCGCCAAGGGCATCACCGACAAGGATTTCGCCCTCGCCGCCAAGATCGAGGACGTCGTGCACTGGCAGCCCGCCAGGGAGGGCGCCGGCCTCGACGGCACGCCCACGGGCGACGCCCGCTTCTCCTACATCAAGTACGATGCGTAGCGCCGCGCCGCCTGACGCCGGGGGTGGTTCAGTCTGCACGGCGCCGGCGGGATTGCCGCAAAGGCAGCAGGCAAGGCTGGGCTTTGCCCAGACCCACCAAAGGCCTGAGGCCTTTGGAAACCGTTTGCTTAGGAAATGGATTCCAAAGGCTCGGCCTTTGGCGGAGTTTGAGGCAGAGCCTCAACCTTGCCTGCTTCGCATCCCCGCACCAGCAACGGATAGCGCGAAGCATGACCCGCTCCCCTGACATTGCAGGGTTCGCCGCCGCCGGAAGCCCGTCACACACTCCCTGCACGAGCTCGCCCGGATGAGCGCCGCCCTGGTGCACGGCCGTCCCGTCCCGCTCGACGAGGCCGCCGCCGCCGCCGCCGCCGTGCTCGGCCGCAGCCGACGCGCCGCGATCGCCGGGCTCGACGCCGACATCGCCGCGATCGAGGCCGCGATCAGGCTGGCCCGCCGCCTGGACGGCGTCGCCGACCACCGCGCCTCGCGCGCCACGCTGCGCGACCTCGACGTGATGCGCACCGCCGGCTGGATCACCACCACCCCGCTGCAGGCCCGCGCCCGCGCCGACCTCGTCGTGCTGGTCGGCGCCGGCCTGGAGCAGGACTGGCCCGACATGGAGGAGCGCCTGGCCCTCGCCGGCCCGCCGCCGCTGTTCCCGGATCGCGCCCGCACCGTGGTGCGGCTGTGCCCCGGCCAGACCGACGCCGCGGGCCCCCGCTTCGGAGAGACGTTCGGCGCCGACCCCGCCGGCCTCCCTGCCCTGCTCGGCCAGGTGCGCGCCGCGATCGGCGGCCGCAGCCTGCCGCCCGGCGCCGACGAGGCCCGCCGCTGCGCAGACCTGCTCGCCGCCGCCTCGTACGGCGTGATCGTCTGGTCGGCCTCGCGCGTCGACGGCCTGGTGGTCGAGACGGTCTGCGGCCTGGTCGACGAGCTGAACGCGAGGACCCGCTTCGCCGGCCTGCCGATCCCCGCCGCCGGCAACGCCGCCGGCGCGGCGCAGGCCTGCGCCTGGCTGACCGGCTTCCCCCTGCCCGTGGGCTTCGAGGGCGGCGTCGCCTCGCACGACCCCTGGCGCTACGACGCCACCCGCCTCGTCGAATCCGGCGAGGCCGACGCCGTGCTCTGGCTCTGCACCGGCGACGCCTGCGCGCCGCCCTGGGCCTCGCACCTGCCGGTGGTGGCGATCTGCCCTGCCGGCGCCGCCTTCGCCACGCCCCCCGAGGTCGCCTTCGCCGTCGGCCGCCCCGGCCTCGACCATGACGGCGTCCTCCACGACACGGCGCTCGGCGGCCTCGTCCACCGCGCCGCCTCCGCCCCGTCCGACGCGCCCCGCGCGTCCGACGTCATCGCGCGCATCGCCGCCCTGGTTGAGGATCGCTCATGCTGACCTGCCCCCGCTCATGCTGACCTGCCTGCGCGGCGGCCGGGTGGTCGACCCCACCCAGGGCCACGACTCCACCGCCGACCTGTGGTTCGAGGACGCCCGCCTCGTCGCCCCGCCCGGCCCCGGCCGTGCCGCCGACGAGACCCACGACGCGGCCGGCTGCGTGGTGATGGCTGGCGGGCTGGACATCCACAGCCACATCGCCGGCACCAACGTGAACACCTCGCGCCTTCTGCTGCCCGAGCTGCGCCCGGAGATCGCGGACTCCGTGCCAGTTGGCGAGGCGATCGGCCGTCGCTACACCGCCATGGGCTACACGCTCGTCGTCGAGCCCGCGATCTCGCCGCACGTCGCGGTGCAGGCGCACCTGGAGCTGGCGCAGATCCCGGTGATCGATCGCGCCATCCTGGCCGTGCTCGGCAACGACGACTTCCTGTTCCGCGTGATGCGCGACGGCGACGACGCGGTCGCGGACTACGTCGGCCGGATGATCGCGGGCTCGCGCGCGCTGGGGCTGAAGGTCATCAACCCCGGCGCCGCGGCCGCCTTCAAGTCCAACGTCCGCGCCTTCGGCCTCGACGACGAGGTGCCCGGCGCCGGCGTCAGCTCGCGCCGCATCATCCAGGCGATGCAGCGCGCCCAGCACGCGCTCGGCGTGCCGCACCCCGTCCACCTGCACTGCTCCAACCTCGGCATGCCCGGCGCCGTCGACACCGTGCTCGCCACCATCGAGGCCGGCGGCGACCTGCCGCTGCACCTCGCCCACGTCCAGTTCTACGCCTACGGCACCGAGGGCAGGAACGGCTTCTCGTCGGCCGCCGCCCGCCTCGCCGAGGCCCTGAACCGCGCGCCGGCGCACGTCACCGCCGACGTCGGCCAGGTCATGTTCGGCCAGACCGTGACCGTCTCGTCGGACGTGCTCCGCCAGTTCGGCGCCCGCGGCCAGGCCTCGCCCGCCAAGTCGGTGATCCACGACGGCGACGGCAACGGCGGTGGCATCGTGCCGTACCGCTTCCGCCGCACCAGCTTCGCCAACACCATCCAGTGGGCCGCCGGCCTGGAGCTATTCCTCCTGTCCGAGGACCCCGCGCGGCTGATGTTCACCACCGACCACCCCAACGGCGCGCCGTTCACCGCCTACCCCGACCTGATCGCCCTGCTGATGTCGCGCGACAGGCGCGAGGAGTGGATGCAGACCGTCTCCCAGGAGGCGCTGGAGCTGACCACGCTGCGCTCCCTGTCGCGCGAGTACACCCTCTCCGAGATCGCCACCATGACCCGCGTCGGCCCCGCCCGCCTGCTCGGCACCCCCGACCGCGGCCACCTCGCCGCCGGAGCGCGCGCCGACATCGCCGCCTACCGCGACGGCCCGGACCGCGCCGCGATGTTCCGCGACGCCGCGTTCGTGTTCAAGGACGGCCGGCTGGTGTGCCGCGACGGCGTCGTCGCCGGCGGCACCAGCGGCGCGCTCGCCGTGCGGCCCGGCTTCGACGCCGCGATCGACCGCAGGCTGGCGGCGTTCTACGACGAGATCTACGGCGTCCGGCACGACGCGTTCGACGTGCCGGAGGGGATCATGCCGTTCGAGACGGTGGCGTGCTCGGCATGAGGAAGAAAGCAAGGCCGGGCTCCGCCCAGACCCGCCAAAGGCCAGGGGCCTTTGGAAACCCATCCCTTAAGTATTGGTTTCCAAAGGCGAGCCTTTGGCGGAGTCCAGAGGCAGGGCCTCTGGCCTTCCTTGCTTCGAGGCCCGCCCCATGACCGAGGTGCAGGTCGACGACACCTTCGCCGAGGCGTTCGACATGCGCGCCACCGCGCTGGTCATCACCGCCGACACGGAGCGCTGGGCCCGCCAGGCCGCCACCAGCGCCACCGGCTTCGCCACCTCGATCATCGCCTGCGGCGTGGAGGCCGGCATCGACCGGATGCTGCCTCCTGCCGAGACGCCGGACGGCCGCCCAGGCGCGCGGGTGCTGATGTTCGCCGGTTCCTCGGGCGAGCTGCAGAAGCAGCTCGTCAACCGCGTCGGCCAGTGCGTGCTGACCTGCGCGGGTGCGGCCTGCTACGCAGGCCTTGCGGGCGAGCCGCTGAAGATGGGCGACACGCTGCGCTACTTCGGCGACGGCTGGCAGATCAGCAAGCGCCTCGACGACCGGCGCTACTGGCGGGTTCCGGTGATGGACGGCGAGTTCGTCTGCGAGGGCACCACCGGCCTGACCAAGGGCGCGGTGGGCGGCGGCAACCTGATCCTGATGGGCCGCGACACGGAGTCCACGCTGCGCGCCGCCGAGGCCGCCGCCGAGGCGGTCGCCGCCATGCCCGACGTGATCGCGCCGTTCCCCGGCGGCATCGTGCGCTCCGGCTCCAAGGTCGGCTCCAAGTACAAGACCCTGATGGCGTCGACCAACCACCACTACTGCCCGACGCTGCGCGGCAGCGTGGACTCCGACCTCGACGAGGACACCGGCTCGGTGCTGGAGATCGTGATCGACGGGCTGACGCCGGCCTCCGTCGCCGACGCCATGCGCGCCGGGCTGCGCGCGGCGATCGCGCTCGGCCCGGAGCTCGGCTGCACCCGCATCGGCGCCGGCAACTACGGCGGCAAGCTCGGCCGCCACCACTTCCGGCTGCGCGAGCTGCTGTCGTGAGCGCCACCAGGTTCCGCCTGCGCGGCGAGCCGGAGCGCCGGCTCGACCTGTCGGTGCTCACGCCCCACCGCCTCGCCGGGCTGGACGAGGCCGCGATCGGCCGCCTGCCCCTCGCCGGCGGCCGTGGCGCACCGAGCGTGGGCGACCTGTTCGAGCTGTCCCCGGGCGACGCGGGCACCGTGGTGATCGAGGGCGGCTCCGCGCTGCTCGACCATGTCGGCGCGGGGCTGGAAGGCGGGTCGCTGGTGCTGGAAGGCGACGCCGGCGACTTCGCAGGGCGGTCGATGACGGGCGGGCGGCTGGAGCTGCGCGGCAGCGTGGGGCGGCTCGCGGCCTCCGGGCTGCGCGGCGGCACGGTGGAGATCGCAGGCGATGCCGGTGCGCTGCTGGCAGGGCCGGCGCCTGGGGAGCGCGCCGGCATGGACGGCGGCACCGTGCTGCTGCGCGGCAGCGCCGGCCCGCAGGCCGCCGACAGGATGCGCCGCGGCCTGGTGGTGATCGAGGGCGACGCCGGGACGCACGCGGCCAGCTGCATGGTCGCCGGCACGCTGGTGGTGTGCGGCCGGGCGGGCGCCTCGCCCGGCACGCTGCTGCGGCGCGGCACCGTGGTGCTGGGTCACGCGGTGCCGGCGCCCGACGGGTTCCTGCCGAGCGGGCGCACCCCGGGCGTGTTCCAGAACCTGCTGGCCGCCGCGCTGCGCCCGCTCAGCACCGCGGCGGCCGACGCCGCGGCCAGGGCCGGCCGACGCCTGCTCGGCGACCAGGCGGCGCTCGGCAAGGGCGAGATGCTGCTGCCGGAGTGAGCGTCCGCGCGGCCCGGCGCTTGGAATCCGCCGGGGCGGGGCCATAAGTTTCCGGGGGAACGGCGATGAACATGGTGGACCTGATCGTCATGGTGTGCGCGCTGGCCGGCGGGTCCTGTCGGGAGCAGCACATGCTGTTCGAGTCGCACGGCTCGCTCGCGCAATGCATGGTCGAGGCGCAGCCCTACCTGGCGCAGTGGATCGGCGATCATCCCGACGTCCAGATCAAGACCTGGCGCTGCGCCTGGCCCGACAGCGAGCCGGACAGGAGCTGATCCGTCCGGCACCGGTCTCCGGCCCGGCGCGTTGACAACCGACTCAGGCGCCGGGGACACTCGACCAGGCTTCACGGAATGGCCTGCATCAACGATGCACGGCTCGACTCAAAACGCAGGCCGCAGGGCCAGGGGAGGTTTTCTTGCAACGCTTCATCATCACCGGGGCGGCGCTCGCCGCGCTCACGCTGTTCCCGTTCGCCGCTGCGCCCGCGCGGGCCGACGATCCGGCGCCCGCTGCGGCCGCGACCCCTGCGTCGGACTCCGTCGGCGACGCGGCCGCGGGCGAGAAGACCTTCGCGGTGTGCAAGGCCTGCCACCAGATCGGCCCGAACGCGCACAACGCCGTCGGCCCGGTGCTCAGCGGCGTGGTCGGGCGCAAGGCCGGCACCTACCCGGGCTACAGCTACTCCGAGGCCAACAAGAACTCCGGCCTGACCTGGGACGTCGCCACCCTGCAGAAGTACCTGGCCGGGCCGCAGAAGCTCGTGCCGGGCACGAAGATGATCTACCCGGGCTTCCCCAACAATCCCGAGAAGTCCAACAACGTCATCGCCTACCTGAGCCAGTTCAACGAGGACGGCTCGAAGAAGTGACCCGGCTGTCCGCCGTCCCGGACAGCGGACGAGTCGGCTCCTGACAGCAGGCGAGACCGGGCTCTGCCCGGACCCGCCAAAGGTCGAGACCTTCGGACACCATTTGCTTGAGTAATGGATTCCAGAGGCTCGCCTTTGGCGGAGTTTGAGGCCCACGCTTGAAGGCGGGGCCTCAATCCTGCCTCCCTGCCCGTTCACCCTGACCGCAGGCCAAGCGCCACCCTGACCAGGTCTGCGGTGCGTGCCACCCCCAGCTTGGTCTTGAGCTGCGTGCAGGAGTTGGCGATGGTCTTGTAGCCAACGCCGAGCGCGTCGGCGATCTGCCCGAGGCTCCGCCCCTCGCCCAGCAGACGCAGGATTTCCAGCTCGCGTTCGCTGAGCTGGCGCATCGGCTCGCTGCCACCGACCGAGAGCAGCGCCATCTCCTGCGCGACGTCATGCTGGATGTGGCGCCCGCCGTCGCCCACCTTGCGCACCGCCAGCAGCAGCTCGTCGGCCGAGGCGTTCTTGCTCAGGAAGCCCCGGGCCCCCGCCTCCATCGCCCGCACCGCATAGAGCGGCTCGGCGTGCATGCTCAGCACGAGCACCCGCAGCCCGCCATGCTCGGCGAGCAGCCGGCGCAGCAATTCGAGTCCGCTGATCCCGGGAAGGTTGAGGTCGAGCACCACCAGCTGCGGACGCTCCGCGCGCGCCATCTCCAGCGCGTCCTCCCCGGTCGCCGCCTCGCGGATGGGCGCGTCGCCGACCGCACCGAGCAGGCGGCGCAGCCCGGCGCGCACGATGGCGTGGTCGTCCACCAGCAGGATGCTCACCGCCCTGCCCTCACGCCGGCACGCCGGCCTGCGCGACGCCGCCCGCGTCGCTGTCGCGGCAAGGGACGGCGGGCGGGCGGGCGCCCGCGCCACCCTGCCCGGCGACCAGGGAGGGCGGGATGCGCGCCGTGACCTGCCAGCCGCCCCCCGGCCCCGGCCCGGCCGTCAGCGTTCCCGACAGGGCGGCCACCCGCTCGCGCATCCCGGCCACGCCCCGCCCCGACCCGTGCGGCCCCGACCCGTGCGGCGCGACGTCGGACGCCGGCGCGCCCGTGTCGTTCCCGACCCGCGCGGTGACGGCGCCTGCCGCGTCGCGACGCAGCGCGATGTCCACCCGGGTCGGCCGGCCATGCCGCAGGGCGTTGCTCAGGCTCTCCTGGACCACCCGGAACAGCGCCTCCTCCACCGCCTCCGCCGGACGCGGCTCCAGCTCCGCCTCGACCGTGATCCGCAGCGACGGGTCGCGCGCGCGCCAGAATGCCGCCAGCTCGCCCACCGCCGCCGGCAGCCCGAACTCCGCCGCGCGCAGCGGACGCAGCCGCCCGAGGATGTCGCGCACGTGCCGCTGCACGTGCCCGATCGAGTCCTGGATCAGGCGGACCTCGCCGGCGATCTCGCGCGCCGACCGCGCCGCGGCGCTCCCGCCGTGCGGCGCGGCGTCCTCGCGCGGCGCGGCCATCGCCGCGGCCTGCCCGTCCGGCGCGGCCTCGCGCAGCAGGCGCAGGATCGTGGCCGTGGTCATCGTCACCGCGAACAGCGCCGGCCCCACCTCGTCGTGCAGGTCGCGGGCCAGGTCGGCGCGCTCCTCCTCCTGCAGGCTGAGCATCTGCTCCGCGAGCCGGGCGTTGCGCGCGTCCACGTCGTCCAGCCGGCCGGACATGCGGTTGAAGCCGCGCGCCAGCCCGGCCAGCTCCGGGGGGCCGCGCGCAGGCACGCGCACCTCGCGCCCGCCGGCCTCGATGCGCCCCAGCCCCGCCGCGATGTCGGCCAGCGGGCGCAGCGCACGCAGCACCGTCAGGTACACCAGCACCACCATCGGCACGCAGAGCATTGCAAACCCCAGCACTTCGTCGCGCAGGCTGCCCCAGATCTCCAGCAGCTCGTTCGCCGGGTCCGCGCGCAGCAGCACGGTGCCCGCGCCCTGCCGCACCAGCACCGCCGGCGGCCCGCGGCCCACCAGGCGCGCGAACCAGGCCGGCACCGGGTCGCCGCCGCTGGCCAGGGTGGAGGCGCGCAGCACCTCGCCATCCGTCCCCAGCAGCACCGCCTGCAGGTGGCGGTCGCCGTTGAACTCCGCGACCAGCCCCGCCAGGCGCGAGGGCTGGTCGCGCGCCGAGGCGTCGCCGCGCACCGTCTGCACGCCCACCAGCAGGGCGGCGTTCAGCTCGGTGCGCAGCTGCTGCGCCGCCTGCCACGCCGCGAGGCCGGTCGCCACCCCCAGGCTGAAGCCGAGCAGCAGCACGATCAGCAGGGTGAGCCTGGCGCGCAGGGACATGGCACCTGTCTAGCGCCCCGGCGGGCGGTGTCCATCACGGCGTGCCGCGGGCAGCGCGGACGCCCGGCCCCGGACGCGCTGCAGAGGCGAACCCGCACGCCACCCAGGCCACGGCATCTCCCACGTCCCAAGGCTGTGCTACTCTCCGGGAGTGGAAGGTAGTGTCCGAACCGGAGGAGTGGAGCCGCGGCGAGGCCGCCTATTGGTTGTGGGCTTGGTCGTGATCGCGGCGGCGATCATTGGCGTCCTGTCGGGCAAGCCTTACCCCGCCTGCGACGACAGCCGGACAAGAGCCATGCTGTCGATGCTCTACGACAACGGGCGGCTTCTGCATGCGGTCGAGGTTGGCGTGTCGCGGCTCGTCAGCGACAGTTTTCGGGGCCGGTACTGTGTCGCGACGGTGACGTGGCAGAACGGGCTGGCGACCGAGGTGCCCTACAGCTTCCACCGGGGTGGCCGCGGCAACAGCTCCATGTCGATGTGGATCGACTACAACGGTGGCATGCGGGGACCTTCGTTCTGAGGCTCCGGGCGGCCCGACGGCGACGAAGAAAGCTGCCGGTCAGGTCAAGCAAGGCTGGACTCGCCCAAGCCCACCATGCCCGGGACCTTTGCGGATTCCTTTTCTGATAAAGGGACTCCGAAGACTCAGCCTTTGGCGAAGTTTGAGGCAGAGCCTCAACCTTCCCCTCGCCAGGAACGCCCGGAGACGCGATGCCGACCGCGCTTGAGCCTGCCGAGCTGGTCTTCGTGGGCATGTGCGACCTGTCCGGGCATGTGCGCGGCAAGGCCATGCCCCTGGACGACCTGGCCTCGCGCGCCGGCCGCGGCGTCGGCATCGTGCCCTCGGCGATCATGATGTCCGCCTTCGGGCCGATCCACGACACGCCCTACGGCACCCGGGGCGACCTGGCGCTGGTGCCGGACCTCTCGACCCTGGTGGATGTCGCGTTCGCCGACGGCGAAGGCGAGCGGTTCTGCCTCGGCGACGTGCTCGCCCCGGACGGCGCGCCCTGGGCGTGCTGCCCGCGCGGCGTCCTGCACCGCGCGATCGCCGCCCTGCGCGACGAGGCCGGGCTGCAAGTGCAGGCCGCGTTCGAGCAGGAGTTCACCTACGCCGGCGTGCCGGACCGCCCCGCCTCCTACCGGCTGCGCGGCGTGCGGGAGGCCGGGCCCCTCGGCGGCCTGCTGGTCGCGGCGCTGCGGCAGGCCGGGGTGGCGCCGGAGGGCTTCATGGCGGAGTACGGCCCCCGCCAGTTCGAGGTCACCGTGCGCCCGCGCCCGGCGCTGCGCGCCGCCGACGAGGCGGTGATCACCCGCGAGCTGATCCGCGCCGTCGCCGCGCGCTGCCTGCGCCCCGGCGCGTCCGGCGGACACGACCCGCAGGCCGGCGAGCAGCCCGGAATCCCCTCCGGCGTCGCGCGCGGCGCCGCGGCCAGCCTCGCGCCGATGCCCACGCCCGACGGCATCGGCAACGGCACCCACATCCACCTCAGCCTGCTCGACGCCGACGGCCGCCCGGCGCTGTGCGACGCGTCCGGCACCCGGCTCTCCAGGCGCGGCGAGCGTTTCGCGGCCGGCATCCTGCACCACCTGCCGGCGCTGTGCGCGCTGGCCGCGCCATCGGTGGCGTCGTACTACCGGCTGCGGCCCGGCCGGTGGGCGCCCACCCGGGCCGACCTCGCCACGCACGACCGCGGCGCCGCGCTGCGGGTCTGCCCGGTGTTCGCCGGCGCCGCCGAGCCCGCGCCCTCGCAGTTCAACGTCGAGTTCCGTGTCGCCGACGCCACGGCGAGTCCCTACATGGCGCTGGGCGCGCTGATCTGGGCCGGGCTCGACGGCCTGCGGCGCGACCTGCGCGCGCCCGAGGCCGCCGCCCTGCCGGACTCGCTCGCGGCGGCGCTGGCGGCGCTGGAGCGCGACGCCGAGGCACGGGACTGGATGGGAGGGGAGCTGATGACGGCCTACCTGATGCTGAAGGCCTCGGAGCAGGCGGCGCTCGCCGGGCTCGACGACGCCGAGATCTGCGGGCGCTACGCCGATGCCTACTGAGCCCCCGCCCGCCGTCGCGTCACCCGACGCGCCCCCGCCCGCCGCCGCGTCGCCTGCCGCCGCGTCGCGCGCCGTCGCGCCGCCCGACGCGCCCCTGCTCGCCGCGCCCCTGCTCGCCGCGCACGAGCCGCCGCCGGTCGAGATCCTGCGCGCGCACGGCGCCTCCGACCTCGTGCTCGCCGCCGACCACGCCGGGCGGCGCATCCCCGAGGCGCTCGGCCGCCTCGGCATCGCGGAGCACGAGCTGACCCGCCACATCGCCTGGGACATCGGCATCGCCGGCGTGGCCACCCGGCTGTCGGCGGCGCTGGACGCAGCGCTGGTGATGCAGTGCTACTCGCGTCTGGTGATCGACTGCAACCGCGACCCCGGCGTGCCCAGCTCGATGCCGGAGCGCAGCGAGGCCACGACGATCCCCGGCAACCTCGACCTGGCGCCCGCGGACAGGACGCGTCGCGTGGACGCGCTGTTCACCCCGTACCACGACGCCATCCGGGCGCTGCTCGACCGCCGCGCCGCCGCCGGCCGGCCGTCGGTGCTGGTGGCGCTGCACAGCTTCACCCCGGTCTACCTCGGCGAACGCCGGCCGATGCACGCGGCCGTGCTTTACAACCGCGACGCCCGGCTGTCCCTGGCACTGCGCGACCTGCTCGCCGCCGAGGCCGGCCTGGTGGTGGCCGAGAACGAGCCATACCGGGTCAGCGACCTCACCGACTACACCGTGCCCGTGCACGCGGAGCGGCGCGGCCTGCTGCACGTGGAGATCGAGATCCGCCAGGACCTGATCGCCGACGCCGCGGGCGAGGCGGCCTGGGCCGAGCGGCTCGCGCGCCTGCTGCCGGCGGCGGTGCGGCAGGCCGCCTGACCACCGGCGGCGGCCGGGGGCGGCGCCCCCGGACCCGCATTCGAGAACAGGCCGGCGGCCATGGCAGCGTCCCGGGAGCTTCGACCAGCACGGGGCGTCCAAGAACCCGGCCTTTGGCGGAGGTTAATACCAGCGGTCCCGGACATCGACCTGTCAGCAAGCAAGGCCGGGCTCTGCCCAGACCCGCCAGCCCGAGGCCCTTGAACACCGCTTCTTAAGCAATGGTTTCCAAAGGCTTGCCTTTGGCGGAGTTCGAGGCGGAGCCTCAACCTTGCTTGCCGGACCAGTCACACCCAAGGACCGCTGGCACAAGGCGGAGCCTCGACCTTGCCTGCGCCCGCCCCGCCGGCTCACCGCCAGCGCTGCGCCACCCCCCCGATCATCCACCAGGCCGCCCCCGCCACCAGCAGCGTCACCAGCACCACCTCGCGCGTCGACCCGGTGCGGCACAGCGGGATCGCCCAGTGCCGGCGCATCGGCCACGCCAGACGCAAGCCCCGCGGCGTCACCAGGTCCGCCGCCAGGTGCGACAGCCACCCCACCGCCAGCGGCGCGCACAGCCAGCGGTGCGTGCGCAGCAGCGCCACCCCCAGCGCCACCGCCAGCAGCGAGTGCGTCACCCCGCGATGGCTCACCAGCCGCGCCAGCGGCCGCGACACCACCCTGGCGCGCTGCCCCACCCAGGAGCCCGGGTGGTCGATGTCCGGCAGCAGCGCCCCCAGCCCCGCCAGCCCCAGCCCCAGCGGGTTGACCGGCGAGAACCCGAGATGCGGCGCCGCCCACGCCCACCCCGCCAGCCCCAGCGCCAGGTGCGAGCCCGCCATCACCGCCGCGTCCCCCCGGCCGCGGACGCGACGCCCCGCCCCGCGGCGGGCCGCGGCCGCGCGCCGAGCTTGACGGCGGGCGACCCGCGCGCTTGCCTCGCGGCCGGCCAGGACCGTCCACGGCCGGCGCGCCCCGCCCCGGCACGCGACGCCGCGGCGCCGCCCCCGGCCCGCGACCCGCCGCGGCGCGCCCCGCCCGGGACGGCCGGCCGCAGGAGCCCGCCATGCGCATCGTCGCCGTCACCCGTATCCTCAACGAGGACGACATCGTCGAGGCCTTCGTCCGCCACCACGCCACGCTGGTGGACCACCACGTCTTCCTCGACAACGGCAGCACCGACCGCACCCTCGACATCCTCAAGGCGCTCCACGCCGAAGGCATCCCCCTGACGGTGATGCAGAATCGCTCCGTGACCTTCTGCGAGGGGCAGCACAACACCTTCCTGTTCCAGATCGCGGTGCAGGCCTGCGGCGCGGACTGGGTCCAGTTCCTCGACGCCGACGAGTTCGTCAACCCGCGCGGACTCTCCCTACGCGAGCTTCTGTCCCACGTCGCGCCCGAAATCGCCGCCATCAAGCTGCGCCTGATGAACTACCACGCCGACGCCCGCGACGACCCGGCCCAGCTCCTCGTCCCCGCCCGCATCACGCGGCGCGCCCGCGACATGCCCGAGGTCTGGAAGGTCTGCGTGCGCGGCCAGAACGACCTCGGCCGCACCACCATCGGCGAGGGCAACCACGACGTCCTGCTCGCAGGCCAGCCCGTCCCCGCCCAGCAGGCCGACGGCCTCTGGCTCGCCCACTTCCCCGAACGCCATCCGCTCCAGCTCATCACCAAGGCTGTCATCGGCCGCCTCAAGGTCCTCGCCGGCGGCGAACAGACCGAGCGCCTCGGCTTCTCCGCCCACTACACGCGCTTCCTGGAGACCATGCGCGACTCCCCCCAGGACCTGCTGCGCAACCCCGCGCTGATGGGCAGCCTCAACCCCGGCACCGCCCTCGTCGACGACCCGATGGACTACGCCGGCGGCCCGCTCACCCTCACCCACCCCGACGACCCCACCATGCGCGCCATCCGCTTCTTCTGCGCCGCCGCGGAGCAGGTCGCCCGCCGCCACGGCCGCCTGCTCGACGAGAACGCCTCGCTCCGAGCCCAGACCCAGTTCTGGAACGCGGAGTTCCTGCGCATCACGTGAAAGGAAGGAAGCAAGGCTGGGCTCTGCCCAGACCCGCCAGGGGCGAGCCGCCCCTGGACCCGGCCTTACTTAAGAAGAGGATTTCAAAGGCTTGCTTTTGGCGGGGTCCAGGGCCAGAGTTCCAGGCCTTTCTTGTCTGAAAGATCACGATCAAGAGCCGTTGGTACTAGGGCGTGTCGTCAATTGAGCCAGACGGTCACGGCTGCAAGATGAATGGCACCCAGGAAATTTCTGGCGGTCTTGTCGTAGCGTGTTGCGAGAGCCCTGAATTGCTTCAGCTTGGCGAAGAAG
>JAABUH010000645.1_pt1 | contig 46921 bp, 26 predicted proteins | sample 5559121 | NCBI WGS metagenome assembly JAABUH01 (sample SAMN10711871, study PRJNA513364) | rock metagenome | isolation source: Antarctica rocks | place: Antarctica: Victoria Land, Battleship Promontory nord | collected 2015-12-28
ATAATCCATATGTCGTGGGTTCAAATCCCACTTCCGCCTTTTTTTTACCGTCAAAAATACAAGGATTGCTTGCAGAGCAAGCAAGGGTCGAGAAGGTTGTGTTTATAGAGACGGCCTGCTTGCTTGCACACCAAGCAAGGCCTGCTTGCTTGCACACCAAGCAAGGACTGCTTGCTTGCTCACCAAGCAAGGAGCCTTCGCTTTGCCCATTAAGGGCAAGGTCAAACAGGTTGTCTAGAACAAACAAAGGTCGAAGAGAGTTCTGTCATAGACACAAGGGCTTATAGTTTAATGGTTAGAACACGTCGCTCATAACGACGCAGTTGTAGGTTCGACCCCTACTAAGCCCATATTCTACTTGCCTTCTTTTTTGCTACTTGCTTTTGCAAAGAGCAAAAAAACAACAGCTAATGCCTTTGTTTTTGGTATCTAATATTTTGGTATCTAATAAAGGTTTTACTCCATTAGTAGGTTTTTTTTCAAAAAGAAAAGGAGGCTTGCCTTTTATACAACGCAAGCTTGTCTTTTCCACACAAGGACTGCTTGCTTGCTGAGCAAGCAAGCAAGGAGCCTTGCCCATCAAGGGCAGGGTCAAACAGGTTGTCTAGAACAAACAAAGGTCGAAGAAAGTTCTGTCATAGACACAAAGGTGGAACAGGGTTTGTATAATACACAACCAGACCTCCGTTTTATACACAAAGGTCCTGGTGTCTAAGACGGGAGGAATCTAAAGATTTTTGCCCATCAAGGGAAAAAATGGTTTGCTTGCCTTGCTGTGATGGGTAAGCCAGCAGACTTACTCTCTGTACACAAAGAAAAAATGTTATCTGCTTACTTTTCCTAGGTAAAAATCTAATATCTTTACCTAAATCCTCAACTTTTCATCTACCTTTTCCCTGGTAGGATAAACATTGTTGTTGTGCTTTGATTTGAGTATAAAAGTAATAAAATAGTAGCAACAGAGAGCAAAGAAAGTAAAAAGAAGAAAGGACATTTGTTTGAAGACGGCGGTAAAATTATGTTTTTTTTAAACCATCCATATAAATATAAAATAAATTTCAAATGACACTAATAATTCCCTTGTCATCTCTTTGTTTGTCTTTGCTTTCTGCTTGGCGTCGCTTTTTTTTAAACACAAGTTTTTTTATTTTACTAGAAAAGTAATAAAATATCACATTTACTACTTGTCTAGGACAATGTCACCTTCTTTACAGGGCATAGAAAATATAAATTGGATACGCATAACGTCAAGACTGTGTTTCCTTTAGATAGCAAAGTGATTTTTAACTACTTTCTTAGTAAAAGCAAGAAAAAAGAGAAAGAGACTGACACAACCAAGAAAGTATTGTAATAAAAAGTATGATAATTTTCATATCAAAAATTTATAATATCTTGGTTTTTCAAAAGAGAGTGTGATCCACCCGAACCCTTATCGAATTCGACTTGTGAAATCACTTGCTGCCATATGTACTGCCGTTGGCGGAAGACGTGGTAAAAATCAAGATATTTTAAGTTTTTGTAATACCATTAAGTAACCCTAACTTGATAGGCTTTTCAGTGGTCTGTAAATTTTAAATAATTGTTGTCACCTTTCAAAAATTGTTATTCTTTGTCAAGTTGTTCTGTTTTAGTAAAAAAGTATTGAAATATCGCCTGCTCGTCTTGCTTTGTTGTAATCTTTTATTTCTTTTGGTTTCCTTGTGTTAAAAGAGGAAGAATCTTTGTGTAAAAAAGAGAAGCCTGGTCGACCTTGCTCTTTCTGGGCAAAGGCAAGACTGCTTGCTTGCTCACCAAGTAAGGAGTGCTTGTGTATAATAAACAACCTTTTGGAGCCTTTTGGAGCCTTACTTGTCAACTAGACCAAGGCAAGCAAGCGGTACTTTTGTTTTAGACACAACCCTCTTCGATCTTTTAGCTGGTCAATGCTCTTAAAAAGAAAGCAATTACTAATTAAAAAATAGTCTCTGATGGAGAAAACCTAAATTTTTGTAAAATCAGTGAAAACAAAAGGTTTGTTTTGTAGATACCCAATCTGTGCAAGTAAAGTCAAAGACTCAAAGACTGACATTGTAGAGGCCAAACTTCTACAATGAAACTTTTCTTTGAGAAAAAAAGAAGGCTCCTTATGCCCCCAACGCAAACCATTAATTTAAAAATTATGGTGATATAGTTTGCCGATGGCCAAAATTGACTGTTATTTCCAAAATTAAACCGCCTCCTCTAAATTACTATCTAATGCATAGAAAGTGGGATCAGTGTCTGAGTGGTTTAAGGTTCCGGTCTTGAAAACCGGCATGCCTGGAAAGGTATCGGGGGTTCGAATCCTCCCTGATCCGCCCTTTTAGAGGATTAAAAATTTATTATGAAACTGTCACGTGATTTTTATTTGTTTTTGACGTTGCTATGACTTTAATAAAAACACAGAGACCCTTCTTTAATTAGGCTTTTTGCTCTCTTTTTTTAAACAAACCTACGCCCTTCTTTGTCTTGTGCTGGCGAAGCGACCAAACGAGCAAAATGCGTCTCCATTTGCAAAGCCAGCAAAGCAGTGCACAATAAAAAAAGATGCCAGTAAAAGGTTCTTTTTTTTTACTAAAATATAGGCAGATCAACCTACTCTATATCACATCATCCAGTAGCATAAAAAAAAGAAATAGTAGCAGGAGAAAAAGATCAAGACGCGTCTAGACAATTAATTTTATATTAATACTATGTTTAAACAAGGTAGATAATAAAAAACTGTCAAATGACTGTCCTTTTACCTACTAAATAGTAGGTAATAAATCAGTAATCAACCATCCTTGTGTCTAAAAAACGGAAGGGCATTTAGCTCAATTGGTAGAGCGTTTCGCTTACAACGAAATGGTTAGTGGTTCGAGTCCGCTATTGCCTACTACTATGGTGCGGATATGGTGAAACAGGTAGACACACCAGGTTTAGGCCCTGGAGCATTAATGCTTTGCAGGTTCAAGTCCTGCTATCCGTAGAAATTTGAATTTATTGCTGTTTCTAATTGGCTTTAAACTGGGCTAATCTCTAGTAACGGCAAAAGTGTGATGGCGGCCCTAGAGAGTCGCACTCAATTTTAATGTGGTTTCACCATCATTAGAAAGTTATGGTTAAACCAGTTACCAAAAATAAACTTTTATTTTACCCTTGACGGCCATCGAAGCCGTCTTTCTTGTACTAACAAAAATAGACTTTTATTTTACCCTCGACGGCCATGGAAGGGCAGCTCCCATGAAAGGACAGCTCCCATGGAAGGGCAGCTGCCATGGCAGCTTTTTTCTTTTTTAACTTACCCTTGACGCGCATCGAAACCGTTCCCCTTCTACTTTCTTACGTTGTAACTGTTTGCACCATTTTACGCAATTTGCTGGATCCATCCGCCACCACCCACTGCAATCCAGCGATCTTTTATAGAATCTTAGATTCCGCCTACGCGCATTTATAGATATAAAACTCACCCATTCCACCGATTCCACCAGGAATATAAATGTTTATAACAATCAATTCCAATATGACCGGATTCTAGACAATGACAGGGATTGCCATGCCCAGACCCATTCATCAAAGGGGCGTCACAGAGACCATCAAGCGCGTTTAAGGCCGCTCTAACAGGTCTACAAGGGATTACATACCATTTTATATCAAAGGATGGTATAGAGGGTGAAAAAGATTATAACCCGACTCTACGGGCTAAAAACCCATGGTTGGCATTGCCTTGAATATAAATGATAAAGATAGGAAAACAAAATAAAGACCGATGGGTGTCGCCGACGATGCCCTTTAGAGCAAATAAGTATATGTAAATTGTATGAAAAAAGAATGTAAATTATTATTAAATTTTTCTAAAACAAGTTTTAAGCTCTTTTATCAACGCTTTATGTTGTTGGCTAAATAAAAATTAATCACGAACAGTTATAACTTTACTAGTAAAAACAGAAAAAAAGCGTACTTAGAGTAGCTGCTAAAAATAGATTTTTAACCTTTAGTCATGTTAACTCCGACTTTTCCAATGTAAATTTGGTATAACCCTTTTTTTTGAAAATAATAAAAATCAAAGTTTAAATTCAAATGAAACTAACATCTCTGGCTAATACGCTAATACAATGAGTGATTCAGTCTGTTTTTGTTGATTGTTAGTGTTGAAATGCATTTATTTTTAATCTTCTAATATTATTTGTATTGAGTAGCTACCCCACTGTGTAAGCTTAAGGTTTAGATGAGACCAGTGGTGATGCCGAGTCTGAGACAAAGCAGGTAGCAGAGTTGGCCAAGTTAAACCTTAGAAAGCATGGTCCACTGCCCAACACAAATTTTTATTTTATTAAAGCAATAAAAAACAAGTATTGTCAGCTTTGTTATACCACCATTTCATGTTAACCAAAGTAATCATGCAAAGAAAGCTTTCTTTTATTTGGAAGCGGGCCTACTCTTATCAATGAAATGACGGCAAGGTTTTATGACATTTCACATTTTTTAATATAATAACTCGGGATTGCTTAATAACTTTTTAAAATAAGGTATAATATAACTAGTCGTTAATTGTTTGTATAAAAATTTATTTTTTATATATTAGATCATTTTTTATTAATTTTTAAAATGCTTTTTTCAGGGCTAGTAACTCAGTTGGTAAGAGTATACGCTTGATAAGCGTAAAGTCAGGGGTTCAAGTCCCTTCTGGCCCACAAACTATTTTATCTTATTTAAAAATACTGTTTTTTTTTTATCTGAAAAAGAAAAAGGCAGAACAATTCTTTCGTGACTTTTTATCAAAGGAGTTGCTCTTCTATGCACCAGATTGCTTGCTTGCCTTGGTCTGGTAGGCAAGCAAGGACTGCTTGCTCAGCAAGCAAGGACTGCTTGCTCAGCAAGCAAGGACTGCTTGCTCAGCAAGCAAGGAGCCTTCTCTTTGCCCATCAAGAGCAGTGAATCTTACCCTTTTAATACAACAAGGCTTTTCTCTAACAATTTACGCTTAAAAAATAGAAAATAGTGAAAGAAAGGGTCAAACAAAATAAAGGCAAGCAGAGATTGAAGACCACCAGGCAGCATAAAAAATAGATTTAAACACTGATAATCATTAAATTATGGAATCTATTAAAGATACAGTATATTTTTTATAATAGTTTTGAATTATGTATACAGGATAAACAGCCAGGAGGAATGGCTGAGCGGTTTAAAGCATTGGTTTGCTAAATCAAAGTACAATTTTATTTGTACCATGGGTTCGAATCCCTTTTCCTCCAAAATTAAAATTAGTTATTATTTGTCTGTAGTATTAAATTGTCTCGAAAAAAAAGCCTAATCTTATTACTAAAACAAAAGGCCACTAGAATGCCCTTTCTTTGTTAATATGAGATTAAACGTAGATTTTTATTATAAAAGCGTGAACAAGGCACCACTTTGAAATCAAAACTTTGACGTCATGGATACGTTTCACAACAACTATTTCTTTTCTTGTGTCTAGAAGGCAGAGAAAAGGCTTTTTGTGTGTACTAGACAACTCCTTTCAACCTTGTTTTTTTATTTATAGAGAAGAGAATAATAAATCTTGTCTATTCTTTTTATTCGTGAGCAACAAGCAAATCAAGAACAAAAAGGTTTTATTTGAAAGTGACACCGCCATCAATTCATGATGACATTAAAATTAGTATAATTTCAGCACTGTTAGAATAGACTTAAATTCCAAAAATCGTTTCCATGTCAAGACAAAAAATCTGTCTACTTTTCAGTTGTAACGTCGAGACATTTAATCTTTACATAGAATAAAAAAAGGTAAAAAAAATGAGATTAATCTTATATCAAATTATCACCAATTGTGTTGCAAATGACGACATGGATGCTGCCATGACCATGTTTGGATGGAGTCAATCAGATGTCATTGTTTCTCTACTAGTGGACCTAAATAGATATACAAGGTAGCGACTAAAAGCTGCCGACTTTTAGCTTCTGGTATTGCAAGTAAATTAAGCATTCCAGGAGCAATTTGGTCGTGGCACGCCACCCTCAGTGAGCCCATTTTACAGCATCCCTTCACTTTTATACGTAGTTGGCCGGTTGGCCGGTCAGCACAATGCTCGAACGCTATTTCTTCGACGAGGGCGACAAGTGGGGCTATTTTCTCGACAAGGCACGTATCCAGGCTACTTATAGACTCTAGGAATTCGACTGGGCAATTCGAGACAATATGTTTCAATCTTCTTGTTGGAATGGGGCCTCGGAAGTTGTAACGCATAATTATTATAGGGCGAGACCGCCCTGGTGGGTTGACATATTTGACAACCACAATACAATTGCTCCATTTCCCTTTCCTTGAAATCTGCCGACTCCTCCACTTAGGGCGACCAATCTACCTGAAATAATAGATGCCTTTGCTACCCTTTCACTTAGAGTGAGGGATCGCGGATACCTTTGCTCTGCTTGGATTGTGGTAACTTGATTTAATGGCCTTCCCCTTTCAGATTTTTCTTATATAGGTCAGTTAGATAGGCTTCTTTTAACTGTTCTTTTTTTTTTAGTCGTCAGCAAGTAAAAGGGTTGCTTTGACTTTTACTTGTTGACGACTAACATCTGTCAATCACTTTCTATGCATTATGCTGGTCAGGCTGTGAGTTATGTGGTTGAGCTCACAATGGAAGTAGAGAGATATGCACATCACCTGTGGCATCACAATCTTAATTTTATAAATATATAAATCAATGGAATTGGTCGAGCTTTATCTACAGCAGGTGGTATAGCTCGAGTTTATGATTTAAATAAAATAAAGGCGGAAGAAACGGTAAGTTGATGCCAGCATAAAAGAAAGCAAGGCTCCTTGTGTATAGAACGGAGGTTTGTTCGACCAAGTAGGCCTCCGTTCTATACACAAGGAGCCTTGCTTTCTTTTATTTACTTGATAAACCATTAATCATAAAGGACTCTGACTTTGATCTATTATTATCACACCATCGACTGCTTGCTAGCCAAAAAGGGGCAAAAGATATTGAAAAACTTGTTTGAATGGTGGTTTTAAAGATTCTCTTTTACTTGTTTAAAATAACATGACGCTCAGCATAATAGAGCTCCATAAATGGGTACACAGAAAAGGTCTTTTTATTCTCAACCACTTGATTTGGATGGTAATCCGCTCGTTCTCAGGTAGAGACCAAAACCTGTGCTCATCGTCGCTGTCCTCTGTCATTGCCTGTCATTGCCTGTCATTGCCTGTCATTGGGTAAAGCGATGATTACTTTAAAAGGAGTGTAACAGAAATGTAAGGCAGTGCAGGGGTAGAACGGAGCTGTAAGGCACTCCAGCGCTGCAGAGGGGCTTAGACATTAAGGCCTGATTTGTTGGCCAGGTAAATATTATTTAAGTTGAGCACCAGATTGAATAATTGCGTGATTTCAATGACTACTTTATTTATTTTTAACGTGACCCAATGGACCTTGATTTATACGAGTTCAAGCTAAAGTAGCTTGCTTGGTTGCAGTGTAAGATTATAATCCTGCCAACGGTTGCAAATAAATCAGGCAACTATTAGATTCCCCTCAATTACTTAAATTAATGAGGTTTATAAAAAAAGTTCTTTGATATTTTTTACCACACAGTTATAAATTAAAGTAGATTTTGTTGCTAAAAAAAATGGGGTATGCTTCTATTTTAGTAGAAAATTACTAAAATATCACCTGTTTTTTGCTTTGAATAAGAATTCCATTGGTTTCTCCTTTCTTTTCAATTTCCAGTCCTTTGTTAAAGCCATTTAAATTCCCTATTTGCTTAATTAGTTTTTTATTTATTTTTAGCTCTTTTTATATGCTTTTCGGTCTTTTCTACCCAATTTGGGGTCTTTTTTATATTTTCTGCTTCGATTTAAATGCTTTTTTTTTGCGCTGCTTTTATTCTCTGTTTGTTTGGATTTTGACTCTTTTATGTTATAAACTACTTTATAAAATAGTTTATAAAATAGTTTATAAAATAGTTTATAAAATAGTTTATAGGGGGCAACGACATGGTGAAACGCGTAGTGATGCCATAATGGAGGCATAGTGAAGGCATAGTGGAGGTAAAATGAAGGTATATAAAAAAGTGGAAGATGGGTCCTTTTAAAAATGTTGATTACTTTGTTGAGGGGTTGCGAACTTAACAATAAGCTCCATTGGCGCGTGCGCGTGGATAAAAGTTAAAAAAGATTACTGTATCAAAGTAAATCAGCTTCATTAAAAGCCAACGAGGATGCACTTCAAAGAAGGATTGGGGTAGTGAAACAGTAGGTCAATCAGGGTCGTGAAAAATTATTAAAAAAAGGAAAAAATGTAAACTGGATTAAAGACCATCTTTGAAAGTAAAAAAAGAGTGTAAACTTTCTATGGCAGAGAAGAGATGCGGTCTTTCTCGTCAGGCTCATGCCCCGAAGGTCGTAGGTTCGAATCCTACCTCTGCCAAAGCTTCTTTTTTACTCTCTTTGCAATGGCAACAAAAAGTATGTGGGTGTAACTTGTAACTCGAAGTAAAGCCGAGCAAGAAAAATTGAATATAATGAGGGGTCTAGAGAGTAGTATCATGCGTTCTCATTAATTTGACTCTTTTTTTAAGGCACCATGGACCAGGTAATAAACCAACTAACAAATCAAAGGCAGGTTGCTGGGCTGCCCTTAAAAAAGCAGCAAGCAAGGAGCCTTCTCTTTGCCCATCAAGGGCATGCCCATCAAGGGCATGCCCATCAAGGGCATGCCCATCAAGGGCATGCCCATCAAGGGCAAGGTTGAACAGGCCTGTGTCATAGAGAGAAGGCTTGCTGCATAGAATAAGTCATAAAAATTAAAATGTTAGGAAAAATTCTTCTGTTTTAGACACAGAAAATTGTAGACGTATAGATTCTTAAATTGTATTTGATGGTAGTAATTTTTCAAATCTTTATCTTATCGATACAGTAACTGAGCAACAAGTCGTCAGTCTGGTTTTGCCCCGCCATTGGACCTATGCCCTTAAATCAAGTAGAATGCATATTTACAGCCCACATTTTTATAATATATATTTTTTATTTTTTCAATCAGTCTTACTACTGATCCAGTAGATGTGACACATTTAATTTAAATTTTACATTTAGGGACAAAATATTTTCACTATTATGTCTAGGTAGCTCAGTTGGTTAGAGCAAAGGACTGAAAATCCTTGTGTCGGAAGTTCAAATCTTCCCCTAGACACTTGACATTTTCTATTTTCTATTTTAAAATTTCTATCAAAACCATATATTCTAATAAAATTTTTATATCTTTGGTATCTTGCCTGCCGTCTTATTCAAAGAAAGGTATGCGGCCAAGTAGATAAAAATTGGTTCTTTTACTAGTAAAATCAAAGCAATCAGGAGATCAAGCATCCATTTTTATACGTAAAAAAGAGGTTGAAAAGCAAAATAAATGGCCTGAATCATGAAAAAGACCATTAGATATAGTAAAAAATTTGCCGAGGCTGATTTGTCAAAAATTAGCCACTCAACGACCCACCTGATTGCAGGATAAAAGAAGGGATATCTTGGGGCGGTTGTAAATTGGCAGCTAAACTCGCGGCCACATGGCCGGTTGATAATTTAATAAGATTAAAGGAGATAATTTATTTGTTTCGATTTACTTTTAATCTTTTAATAAAGGTGCGCATAAAAAAGTTTTTTTGGTGGATTTGGTGTGTGCAAACCTTCTTTGAGAGTGTCCATTTTCAACTGATAATAATGTAAATACTCTACCATTATTCATGTTATTTACATAAAAAAAACTGATTTTTTCATGACATAATATCAGGGTATGTAGCTTAGCTGGTAGAGCATCCGACTTTTAATCTGATGGCCGTAGGTTCAAATCCTACCATACCCACATCTTGTTTATAGTAACGCACTATTTATTTAGTGGCAAAATAAAATTCTTTGCCCGTCTTTGCTTAACCCTTCTGTAATACTTTTAATATTATTTTTTTGATTTCTATTTTAATAATAAAATTTAACCTTTTTTTTTGTTACGCCTTAAAACAAATTAATCCTTGCAAAGGATTTGTCTAAATTTTATTAGGCAGAGAAGAGATGCGGTCTTTCTCGTCAGGCTCATGCCCCGAAGGTCGTAGGTTCGAATCCTACCTCTGCCAAAACTCGCTCTTTTTTATATTATCTCTACCACAGCCAACAACCAGAGCAGGTAGGATTGGATAAAAGAAAATGTCATTTTTTTTCCCATTCTGACCACCGTGATATAAATCGAAAATTAAAAATATCATAAATTAAAAAAAGCCTAAAAATTGGCACAACTATTCCGATGACACTGTTTCCGATGACACTGTTAAATAGCACTGCTGCAAGTAGAGATCCAAGTAGCTTATCACTCAGCCACTCTATCTTTTATCTAAAAAAAGTTATCGGATCAAAACAGACAAAATTTTGATTTAAAACATGATTTTCTACGCTTCACTACTTCTAATATACTTTAAACAGATATTAAAATAAAAAGAAAAATAAAACTGGTAGAACTCAAAAACAAGCAGAAAGGGTCAAAAGTCAAGTCTACTTGTGGTTTAAACAGAAGGAGACTTCCGTCCTAGAGACAAAGATTTTTCTGATGTATAGGAAGGCGATAAAATAAGACTCAAAGAGACGCGATTTGCTTGCTCATTGCTTTCTTAACAGCACAAATAAAGCGCGTCTTTTTTGTTTAAAAAAAAGCAATAATACAGATCGCCCTTTATTTTATATCTCGTTGTCGATGCTCTTCGCCATCATAAAAAAGAAAACTTTTCTTTAAACCCTTTCTAATTAAGTCTGTCTGCGCCCTTAGTTTCTATAAATTTCTAAGAATTTTAATGGAATCATATAAAAAGATCCACAAAATTAAGGCTACCATTTTCATCTCAACAAAGGAAAGCAAAATCGTCTAGGTAATACATCGGCTTCATTGTTATCCTAGCTTCTGCTTGTCTTGGGCTGTTTTATAATTTGGTATATCTATTATTTTTTATAAAAGAGTAAGAAAGTTAAGCGAAAAGTAAAAAGGTGGATTGGGTTTTGTAGAGCAAAATAGGCCTTAAATTGAATAGTATGATTGTCTTAGACATTTTTTTACAAAATATATAAATTGTAGATAAAAAAATTTATTAAGATTTAACGTTTGCGCTTTGGAAAAGGGGACGACCATTGTTTTGATAATTTATAAAAAAGCAAGGTTACCCATGGGGGTATAGTTCAAATGGTAGAACGCATGCTTTGCACGCATGAAGTCATCGGTTCAAATCCGATTATCTCCAATTCAAAATTTTTAAATTTTTTACTCTTTAGCGAGTAAAATAGACTGGCAACTTGTTTTCTATTATTGTTGATTTGCAATGGCCGGTAAATACTTATTAAGTAGATTCTAATTTTTTTTTTAATTTAAAGGTGCTTTGGCCGCACATACCATTTAAAAAAAAAATGGTATGTGCGGCCAAAGCACCTTTAAATTAAAAAATAGGTAACAAGTAAAATAAAATTCAACCGCAAAAAAGCATTCTTAGCTCAGTTGGAAAGAGCAACGGCCTTCGGAGCTGTGGGTCGTAGGTTCAAATCCTGCAGAATGCGTATCCCATGAATAACATAATCATGGCTGGATTTCTGTCTATTTGTTATTAAAAAATAATCAAGTCACACCAAAGCTTCGAGTTTTTGTTTCTCTGATTTCATGCTGTTTAGTGCGCATACCATTTTTTGAAAAAAATGGTATGCGCAGGCCAAACCACTCAAAAAAAAACTTTTTACTAAGCAGGATAAAAGAAGGTATAAATTAATGTTTTCACGTAAATTTATTTAATTTGCGTATCATACCGACTTGCTTGTTTAATATTTACTTTACACACATCTACTTAACTGTTTTTATTTATAAAATATCTACAATTTGAATGCCACTAGACAGTCATCTTGGATGGTGTAAAACCATCTGTGATGTTGTATGTATAATGATGTTATTATCATTTTTTATTCACTTTTTATTCTACCAGATATCCCTGCAATTTTATAAAATCAAAACTTAAAATTAACTAACAATAAATTGCCATGTCGTGAAGAGTAACGAATAAATTACGTGAATCTTTATTTTAGTAAATTCATTTTATTTTAGCTTGCAGATATTTTAAATAAAATGTGATATTTTAGTTGTTTTATAGTAAAATATAAAAATTTATTTTTATTTTATACCACCGTTGAAGCTCCGCCATGGGCGTGAGATGGGCATGGCGAAAAGTTTCAAAGGGTGTCTTGTGTGTGAAAGTAAAACAATGCAGGCCATTAAAAAAAAGGTGTTAGTTTAGGGTCGCTTGTGTTATAGAGATCAAGAATCTAAGGATTTCTTGTCTATTAGACACAAAAAGGGTTGCCTTTGCCCATCAAGGGGAAAAATGGCTTGCTTGGTCTGCAAGCAAGGACTGCTTGCTTGCTGAGCAAGCAAGCAAGGAGCCTTGCCTTTGCCCAGAGGGGGCAAGGTCAAACAGGTTGTATAGAATAAAGAAGAGTCCATCGATTCTTGCCCAGAAAGGGGCAGGACTGCTTGCTCTGCAAGCAAAGCTCAAATAGGTTGTCCATTCTACGCAAGGACTACTTGCTTACTCAGCAAGCAAAGATGGAAGAGATTTCTGTTTTAGACACAAGGAATCACCACTTTTTTAGTTTCACGGCGGTCATTAAACATTTTTCTTGTAATTAAAATTTTTATTATATCAGCTACCAACGTTTGCCGCCAATTAATGAAAAGGGCGGATCCTCTGGATGGCATTAAACTTTTTTCAATACTAGTTAGGAATATCAAATCAAGGGTGCACGGCTGGAGGGTTACAGGTTTTAGACGGTTTCAAATTATTAAAAAAGGAATAAACGATAAAAATAAATTATAGTAATATCCATTGATAGAATAATTAATATGCCACAGTTAGACCATGTCACCTTCTTTCCACAATTTTTCTGGCTATTTATAATTTACCTAGCTTTTTATCTAGTTATATTAAAACATTTTTTACCACCATTGAGTCGAATATTAAAATTTCGTAAAAAAAAAATAACCTTTTCTCAACAAGGGGTTTCTGGGGTAAACGCAGAAAAAACTCAAATTAGCACCACTTTGGATGGCCTAGTAGAGCGTTCAGGGACTGGGTCGGAAAATTTATTCCAAACCAATCTGCAAGCCATCCATTTTTGGTTAAACAGAATATTTCTAGAAAGCAATAAGACGGAATGGAAGGAGATCCATCCACATTACCTTTCTTATTTGGGAGAAAAATCATTATCTCGAAATGCCGCCATCGATCTTGCTCTTGAAAAAATCAGTGAAACCAGACTTTTTCCATCATTGATCGATAAGTTAAACAAACTTTTACCTCTCTAAAATTTTAGTGTATAAAAATAATTATTTATTAAAAAAAAGCAAGTCAATTAATTATCCTGTTTTAATGAAGACGGCGACATGCTTTTTATTGCTGCCTGGTTTGGATGTCGCAACAACACTGTTTTTCATTGCTGGAATCCCTTGTGTCTAAAACAGAAGCCTGTTCAACCCTTGATTGGCTGACCGACAATGGCCAATCAAGTAATTCAAGCAATGAAACCTCAGGCGGACCACGCCTCCAAACAAGGCGGGGAGTAAAAGCTTTTTGATTTAAATTTCAAATGGCGAATATAACTTAGTTGGTTAAAGTGCCAGACTGTGACTCTGGAAATACGGGTTCAATGCCCGTTATTCGCCCATTTTTTTTTAATCACTTCCATTTTCAGGAAAATTAAAAATCAAAGTAAACCAATTTAACAACGACACCTGTTTTTCTCTTTCTTTTCTTAGATGGAAAAAAGCCCCAAAAGGTAAAAGGCGACGCCTGCTTACTTGATGACTTTTAAAAGTCATCAAGTAAGCAGGAGATGGGTCTTCGACTGAGTTAAGGAGACTGAGTTAAGGAGGGATCTCTGCTTCCATTTTACTATTTTTCCGCCAAAATAAAAGCAAGTAGGAGATGGGTTATATTTAATATTCCATGATAGCTGATATAAAAATCAATTCTTTATCAAAGATTCCATAAAAAAAGGCGGGCATAGATTAATGGTAAATTCTCTGCCTTCCAAGCAGAACAGTGCGACGAGAAATTTTTATTATCGAATAAAAATTTATAAGTCATGGCATGCAATGTGGTGAAATACCACAGGGTGAAGCTTTCCACCCTACCCTACCTGGACATGTGTGAAGAGTAATCTACAGATGTGAAGCTCCATGAAGAATATATTTATTCTTGGGACATCGTACCAAGAAAATGTTGGGGTAAAGAGAAAAAACCTTTTTTATTAAAAATAAAAAAAATATTTGTTTTTGTTTTAGGTAAAAAATCATAAAATAAAAATAAATAAAAATTTTTGGTTTTCCTCACAAAATCACGAACAACGCCAGTGAACAAACGTTGAGGCTTCGTCATTGAAATTCAAGGTCGATTTTTACCGTCAAACTGGAGGTAATATAAATAAATCATTACTATAATATTAAAAATGGCATAAAAAGATGTTTTCGTATTGAGATAAAGAAATTTTATACAAAATAAAAATTACAGCAGGGTAGTATACAAATATTATATTTGATACCTTTCACTAAAAATTAAACTTTCTTTTCTCGTTCCTCCTTAGTCTCAATGCTGTTGCTGTTAAGAAGGGACTTTCAAAGCGCGTTAGATAAAAAGTCTACTTAATAAGTCCCTGCTTAATCCAGCACAAGAATCCCTGTGTCTAAATCAGAAAAATCCTTGTCTATGAAGGTCAAAATTGCTTGCTTGCCCTGCCGTCATGGGCAAGCAAGCAACCCTGCCCCCTTCTGGGCAAAAATTTTTAGATTCTTTGTGCCTAAACAACAAGTCTTGCTGTGTTTAAACCAGAAATCTTGTTATCTAGAAAACACAAGTAAACTGGACCCTGGTGCTTTTAAAAAAGCAGCAAGCAAAGCGCCTGCTCTATCTTCTGTGGAGTTGAAGCATACCAATAATAAAAAAAGGGTATGATAAAAACTTTTGTGCTTTCTAGACAAGGATCTTTGCGCTTTCTACACCAGGCAAGAGACACTTCTTTTTATTCTATTTTGTAGAAAAGATTCTATTTTAACTTGAAACGCTTAATCTAAAAAAAAGAGTAAGCAGTGGGTAAGAGAATGTTTCTGTTTTGAACAGGATCGAAAGTTTAACAACTCCCACCGGAGTAAAGTTTGGTTCGTCGAGATTGAGGATTAAGTGCATGTATGAAACTCGGTAAGCCCAAATAGCTTTGATATACCTTAACAAGTATTTTAAAGAGATGGCTGTAAGGCCTTCCATCGCTATGTGGGTAAAAGACTTCTCAAAAAGCAAATGCTTATATGTAATGTATGAGATAAGGATAATAACCTACACCGAAAGGTGGCCCACTTGAGAATGGGTGATTATTTTTTAAATCTACTATAAGTGGAGTCAAAGCTATTTTATATTTAGAGTAGAATGGTAAGTAGATTTTATAAAAATAGATTGCTTGAGCCGTGTGCGACGAAAGTCGCGTGCACGGTTCTGAGGGGGGGAAAGCTTGCGAAGGCCTACCTATCCCAATTATGGGTTCGATTCCCATTGCCCGCTAAATAAAATAAAACTTTTTTTTATCCTTTTTTAATTGGTCTATGCAAAGAAAAACAAAGAAGAATAAAATAAAACTTTTTTTATCTTTTTTTAATTGGTCTATGCAAAGAAAAACAAAGGAGAATAAAATCGGATGGCAGATAGAAAGAAAGAGAGATAAACTCTACAAAATGACATATTATGTTGGCCGTCTTTGTGTATAAAACAGAAGTCTGTTCGACCTTTACTTGCTCTACAAGTAAGCAGTCCTTGCGTAGAATGGACAACCTATTTGAGCTTTGCTTGCAGAGCAAGCAGTCCTGCCCCTTTCTGGGCAAGAATCGATGGACTCTTCTTTATTCTATACAACCTGTTTGACCTTGCCCTCTCTGGGCAAAGGCAAGGCTTCTTGCTTGCTTGCTCAGCAAGCAAGCAGTCCTTGCTTGCAGACCAAGTAAGCCATTTTTCCCCTTGATGGGCAAAGGCAACCCTTTTTGTGTTTAATAGACAAGGAATTTATGGATTCTTTGTCTATTAGACACAAGCCTGTTCGACTCTTAATTTTTTCTCAAGATATACTGCAAAATTGGTCATTGTGTTATAGATATCAAGTTCAAAATTTTGCTCAACGCAAAGAAAGGCATACAGCCCAGTAAAACTTAGTCACCAGTTGATGAAAATTCATTTTGTTTTGGCTTCAATCCAGTGAACTGATTTCTCTTTTTTTCGCAATTACAATTAAAACAGCAAAGGGTAACGGGGTGTAGCGCAGCTAGGTAGCGCACCTGTTTTGGGAACAGGAAGTCATAGGTTCAAATCCTGTCACCCCGAGTTTGTTTACTATTTATAAATGGGGTTTAATTTTTCTGTATACCTGATCGAGGTAATTTTACCTACTGCTTAAGCATACATAAAAACTTGCTCTTTCTTTGTTTGTTTTGCCTTACTTCCATGGAACATTAAGTTTCCTTTCTATACGCCAACCGTATCAAGATAAGAGCGGTATAAAAATAAAAAAGATAATTGTGTGGCAGCGTTGTAATCTAAAAAAAGCAGCAAGCAAGCACCTGCTTTTCTCTAATTTATTTTCATTTTACTCATGATATTTCAACCTTTTGTCTTTTTGAAAAACACAAGGCCGTCTAAAGAAAGTATTAATTAATAAAAAATGCAAGTTCTCTATCTCTAATAGCTCAGTGGTAGAGCGGACGGCTGTTAACCGTCAGGCCGTTGGTTCAAATCCAGCTTAGGGAGAAGGCCAGAGAGCTGCAAATTCCTAGAAATGACCTACGAAAATAAAATTATTAAAAAATGACCTACAAAAACCAAATAGTAAAAAAACCAAATAGATTTACCTTGGTTGAAGAGAAAAAATCAAGGGTTAAGTTTACTTGTCTATGAAGGTCAAAATTGCTTGCTTGCCCTTCACAGCAGGGCAAGCAAGCAATTTTGACCTTCATAGACAAAGAACAAATAAAACTTAATTTTTATTCTCTCTTGCCACTTAGAAAGTAAAAAAATGATATATATATTAAGTACTAATATAAATGATAAAAAAAAAATTAAAGAAGGGTTGTCCACTGTTTACGGCCTAGGGAAAGCTTTGTCCATAAAAATTTGCGATCAATTAGGAGTTAGTGATAAGATCACATTTCGGCAGCTTAAATATTCACAAAGAGAGATATTGACTCAGCTAGTGCCAGCAAGTTATATGGTCGGTGCGCAGCTTCGCGGGCTAGTGAGACAAAATAAAGAACGATTAAAACGAATTTCAAGCTATCGGGGAATCAGGCATGTTCAAGGTCTTCCATGTCGAGGGCAACGATCTCATGGAAATGCACGGACGGTTCGAAAACTTTCTCCCAGAGCTTATACAAACCAAAATAAGCAGAAAAAAAACTTGCAAACTGGTAAGCATCGTGGCCAGAAAAAAAAGGGCCAAAAATAAAATATCTGTTATCATGTATTCTGTGCTATGCTTCTCCCTTTGAAAAGTGATATTTTACTACTTTTTCCTTTAGATGGCCTTTCTTCTTTGCCCTTAGGAAAAAGAGCGTCTATAATTAAGTAATGAAAAGCAAAGGAAAGAAGACTTCTGGTTTAATAGCTTGCTTACCTTGGTGTGGTGGGCAAGCAATTAATCTTTCCCCTGATAGACAAAGATGGCTTGCTTGCCCTGGTCTAGTGGACAAGCAAAGAGCCTTGCCTTTGCCCAGAGGGGGCAAGGTCAAACAGATTGTATAGAATAAACAAAGGTCAAACAGGCTTCTATTTGAGATTCAAGGAGGCTTGCCTTTGCCCTTTCAGCACAAGGATTCTGGCCCTTGATGGAGAAAGAGACTTCTGGTTTAGACACAAGGATAATAAAAATGGAAAAGCAAAGGAGATTACAAAATAGTAATAAAAAGAAAGTAAATATGAGAAAAAATAGTAATTAAAAATGCTTAGTCCAAGACGTACTAAATATCGTAAATATCAAAGAGGGGGCAAGAAGGGAGTTCAATCCAATATGACAGAATTGCAATTTGGTCAATATGGGTTGAAGGCTTTACAAAATGGGCAAATTCATGCCAAAACGATAGAGGCGGTTCGTCGTGTTATGACGCGTCATTTTAAGCGAACTGGCCAAATTTGGATTAGAGTTTTTCCAGATATAATTGTCACGGCAAAGTCTGCGCAAGTTCGAATGGGTAAAGGAAAAGGATCTCCATCTCATTGGATTTGTCGAATACAACCAGGACAAATTCTTTATGAAATAAATGGGGTGTCTTTTTCTTTAGCAAAGCAAGCCGTCGACTTGGCGTATCATAAGCTGCCAATTAAGACCGCCTTTCTTTCAGTGGATTGATACAAGATCATTGCATGCTTTAGTTAGGTTTTATTTTTTTCTATTTCTTTATTGATTGGTTACCCACCAAGTAAGCAACTTTAATAAGTTTAAAATAGATTTACCCCAAGCCTGCTTTTTCATTCTTTTTGGCGTCCGCCTTGCAAATCAGCCTTTCTTTGTGATTAAAAGAAAAAGAATCTATAGAAAAAATATTTTCTTTTTAATGCACTTAAAACAATTCGTTGTTTGCTTGTGCTTTTCTTAGAAAGTAAAAGCAAGCAAAGCACAGTAAGACGTAAAAAATATAAAAAATCAATTATTATGGTCTTAAAAAGAATAATCCGTCAATATTTAAATCAGCATTTACCCGAAAACATAATGCCTGCTCAAAAATTGGACCGAAAAGCGAAAAAAATAGTACAAAATCAAAACTATTTTCGTTACGTTCCTTTGCGCAAGCGTATAAAGAAAGCTGATTCTTACTTGAAAAATTTCCAAATATATCCAGTCAATGACAATGTCGATCAATTAAAACAGAAATTTAATCAAGATCATTTAAAGACTAAGTATCATCCTTTTTTTAAATACATAGAACAATGTTCAACATCGATTACTCATGTAGAGAAAAGTTACATTCATCATAGAACTGAATTGTGTAAGGATTACTTTCTAACAGATTTTTCTTCGCAATTAGAAGAAAATTTAATATTATCTAATCAATGGACTGGTGTAGACATTAATTCCTTGACATTGCCCAGCAGATTTTATAAATTACAGAAGGCAAAATATTATTTATATTCATTAAGTCAGTATAAGGTTGGATTTGCAAGAAAATACGACCGTCAAAGACCATCTTCTATCTACAAGTCGCAATTAATGGAGCGAAAAAAATTAGGCCTTTTATATGGAAATTTGTCAAAGAAAGAAATTTATAGAACCATTGAAACCGCAGAAAAATATCGTGGTGTTTTCCGTGAAAATGTTCTTCGAGTCTTGGAAAGTAGATTGGATGTGATTCTTTTTAGAATTGGGTTTTTTAACAGTATCCCAGCTGCTCGTCAGTCGATAATTCATCGTAAAATTTTAGTAAATCAGCAAGTTGTCACCATTGCTCATTATCAACTTAAGGCAGGTGATGTGGTGTCGGTAGATCGAAAAGAATCCACTGGTTTAAAAGAAGCTCTAAATAAGCGCTTTGATCTCAAAAAAGTTTTAAAATCTAATAAAAGCCGACTTACTACTTCATGGCCCTTTGTCCCAAATCGTGGGGTATTAAAAAAAATTATAAAATTTGCAACGTTAAATCACTTGAAAAAAAATATATTCCAAGCTGCAAAAAAATTACTAGAAAGCCACTTTAACCAACTTACTCTTTTTCCAAAATTGGCAAGATTGCGTATCTATACAAAATTTTTACAAATGCAGCATAGAAAGTCTAATTTTCAAACATCTAACATTCCATTGAAGTGGGCGCAACCATATAAAACTCTTCTTCTTCGTGATAAAAGATATCGCACCAAGAAACAAAAATTACATGGTAATAATAATTTTGAATCTTTGAAAAAAGAAAAAAACTCTTCTTTATTTAAAAAAATAAAAAATAAAAAATATTCAAAGCTAACACGCCAAAGAAAAAGATTAGCGCTTTGTTTTGATACCATAAAACGACTAAAAAATTTAAAAACCATTGCAACCTTGGCAAGGAGAGAGTATGGTATAAAGTTAAGAGATCCTTTATTTAGTTATAAATTTATAACTTTATTAAAAAATACCTGTTCTCCATCTTCTTCACACCATATAAAAAAAATACGCCCTTTCATTGGTATAAAAAAGCCTCTTCATTTAGAAATTTCATATAAAACACTGACAGCTATTTATCTATATTCACCACAAAAAATCTTTTTCCCAGTAAATTTAGACATTGAGGGAGTAAAAAAATCATACTATTAAATACTCCAAACCCTGGTTTTAATAAAGATTACTAATTTTTTTTCTATGAAAATCTTTTCATTTCACCGATTCTCTTTTCTTTTCTTCTTTATGGTGTGCCGCCTTTTTGCCTGCATTGACTACTTTGCTGCTAAAAAACAAGCACGCCCTTTGCTTGCTTGGTTAGAATAAGCAAAAAAGAATCAAGCAAGGGTAAGGAGGGCCATGCTTGCTCTTCTTTTATAACCAACTCGTAAAATAAAAACCTTTCAACTTCTGGATGACACAGTAAAAAAGTAGTGGAAGGGGTCTTGCCCAGAGAAAGCAAGGATTGCTTGCTTGCAGAGCAAGCAAGGCTTAAAAAGACTTGTATAGAATAATACAAGGGTCGATGAGACTTGTATAGAATAGACAAGGATTGCTTGCCTTGCTGTGCTTTGCTGGCCAAGTAAGGTCCAAACAGGCTTCTGTCATAAACAAAAGTAATCTCAAGATGTTTGCCCATCAAGGGGAAAGACTGTTTGCTTGGCTGTGATTGGCAAGCAAGGACTGCTTGCTTGCTCAGTAAGCAAGGACTGCTTGCTTGCTCAGTAAGCAAGGAGGCTTGCCTTTGCCCATCAAGGGCAAGGTCAAACAGGTTTGTAGAATGGACAAAGGTCAAACAGGCCTCTGTTTTAGACACCAGGCAAAAAATTACTTTTTAATCACGGCCAAACAGTGAGAAAGCGTGATAACGAATTTAAAAATGGATTCAAATTTTTTGAATTCAAGCTACTTAATGCATGTTACAAGTGAACCTGTATGAAAAGCACAAGGACCCCTTGGATCCTACAATAAAAAAAGTAGCATTTTAAAAATATAATGACCAACTCACTTGGTGAAATGGTAAACACGGCAGACTCAAAATCTGTTTCCTTGGGGTTTATCGGTTCGAGTCCGATAGTGAGTAAATAGTAGCTTACTTACAAACACGTTGTCAAGTTTTAACCAAACCATAATATCCAGTTAATGAAAAAAGGGTGATAGAAATAAAAATAGTTGTATTTACTTTTAAAGGTGAAATTAAAAAAGTCAAAATTTAAAGCTGATTGTAATTTTTTCACACAAAGAAGGGCTTCTCCAGTTACTATTACCACTCTAATTTTACTTTTTAACAAAAAACAAGTTAAAAAATTTTTATACAATCCGCATCATTGAGACCGGACATTTAGTTTTAAGTTACTGCTGCATAAATGCAATTAAAAAAGAATGTAAAAGTTACTTGGTGGCACATCTTCTTTAATTTAGTAGGGCCAACGTTTAGTAAATTAGAAACAAATTAAGCCTTTAAGAAGGATTATATCAGCAACATATTTTGTAAAATAACAAATTGTAATAAATTTTTTCTTTGCAGTGATTAAAATCATCGCAATATTTAATAATTTCCAGGCCATATTTAATATGTTCCACTTTTTACAAGGTAATCTCGAAGGCCAGGTAGAAGGTTAGGGGCGGATTTGAACCGCCATTTCAAGATTTGCAATCTTACACATTACCAACTATGTTACCCAACCATTTTTTCTTATAAAAAAAAAGATGAAAATAAAGAAAAAAGGTTGCCATTTTTATAAAATTAAATGATATAATAAATTTTATTAACCAAGTTGCTCACTATTACCACTGGGCTTAAATAAAATTTCAGGATTTATATGATTTACAGTGATATCTTATTACTAAAACAAAAGGCCACTAGAATGCCCTTTCTTTGTTAATATGAGATTAAACGTAGATTTTTATTATAAAAGCGTGAACAAGGCACCACTTTGAAATCAAAACTTTGACGTCATGGATACGTTTCACAACAACTATTTCTTTTCTTGTGTCTAGAAGGCAGAGAAAAGGCTCCTTGCTTGGTGTGCAAGCAAGCTATATTCTCCCTTGATGGACAAGAATCTTTAAATTACTTGCATAAAAAATAGAAGCTTGTTTGACCTTTGTCCATTCTACAAACCTGTTTGACCCTGCCCTTGATGGGCAAAGGCAAGCCTCCTTGCTTACTGAGCAAGTAAGCAGTCCTTGCTTACTGAGCAAGCAAGTAGTCCTTGCTTGCTGAGCAAGCAAGCAGTCCTTGCTTGCCAACCAGACCAAGGCAAGCAAGCAATCCTGCTTTATAAAGGGGTAGCTTGTTTGCATTATAAAGGGTCGATTTGGTTTGATCTTTCAAGTTGAACAAAAAAAAGGAGAATAGTTCCAATGGTAGAACAATGGTCTCCAAAGCGCGCCATTCCATCGTCACGCGGTATTCAGCCGTCGATTAATTTGAATAATAAAAAAATATTTAAAATGTTTAAAATGTTTATATTGTCGAGTGAAGTTAAAATTATTGTGGTATAATATATTTTCACAAATCCCATCTTAGAAGGCAACTTTTAAAGAAATGCAGCATGATTTATAAACAATAAAATTTAATATATATTTTTTGTTTTAGTGAAATTCTTCAAGGATAAATAGAAATTGAACCAATTCTTTTTTCATTTGGTGACCTTAATTTAATCGACTCATTTGCCATGAGACAAAAAATTTCAACATTGGGAGAAGAATGGCTGATGCCATTAAAATAAAAAGATGGCTACATGTTTTTCAAAGAAAACAATTTTTTGCCATCCTTTTTATTCCGCTTTTTTTTAATGTGTACCATGGACAAGCAAGTTGGATGTCATACCTTACATAAAAATCTTCTTTTTAAATGCAAGCAAAAAAGAAAGGATTCTTGTGGTTTATACAGAAAGAAGCTTCCGTTTTATAGACAAGGAGACTTCTGGTAAAAGGGCAAGAATCCTTAGATTTTTTGCCCTTTTACCAAAAGGATTCTTGCTCTTGATGCACAAGGCTGATATTTTACTACTTGTTTGCTAAAATAAAAGCAGAGCAAAGCGGAGTTTCACTTTAAAAACAAAAAATTTCTCAGCTTTGTATAACAACGACAAGTGGGATTGATTCATCACCTGTTGTTGGGCAAAGAGCCATGCGAGAAAAGGTAACATCAAAAAATAAAAAATACGGACATTCTCTATCCATCAACCATGGCCGGCCTTCCCCTCTTTGATAATTTTAGAGTTTTGGACTAAAGTTGTCCCACCAATCAGGGAAAGCATTATGAAAAAAGAAGGATCCTACGGAGAAATCTTCAAGTGACGAAAGTCTGGGATTGCCTACATTAAAATTAGTGGCAACGGAGTCCTGATAGTACTGAACCCCCATATTTATACAGAACATTTTTTTACATACTTGTTGATGCTCAATGTCATCATAATAACCTACATGGTGCGATGGTGCGATGGTGCGATGGTGCGATGGTGCGATGGTGCGATGGTGCAATGCTGCCTTGGTCGATGAGACCTTGGTTTTAGACACAAGCAAGTTATTTAAGTTACGTCTTTATTCTATATAAAATAGAAAAGATTTAATTCATTTTTATATGTTTTTAAAATGTAATAAAACAATATGTTGAAGAAAGGAAAGGAAAGCAGGACAGTGATAAACAAATAAAACTTAAGGAGAAAATAGGATTTGCTTTGTATATATCTTTGCACATCAACACATTTTTATAACAGATGTTATACTGCCTAAATCTAGATGGTTGGTTATATCTATCTTTGGTTAAAAGCAAATAATATAGGCTTTTTACGAGACGCTCACTATTAAATCAAGTTAACCTTTGCCTGTTCTTGGATTTATTTAAAAAAAATCAAAAGACATATCTTCTGCCATGGTTATGGTTTTCAAAAAAGCAAAGAGGTTAAATTTTAATAGTTAAATAAAAAAGTTTTTGACTGGCTTGAAAATTATTAAACTTGCCTGGGGCTGGCAAGAAAGGGTCCAAGAGGAGTCTGTTTTCTACACAAGTAATCTAAAGATTCTTGCCCATCAACAGCATGCCCATCAAGGGCAACGTCGAAGAAACCTGTGTATAAAAAACAAGAATTGGGCCAATCAGATCAAAGATAGTATATATAATATAAACTCTAAATATGGCAATCTGCTCTTTTTAAACACTGATTTGTTATCACGGAGAGCCGTATGCAATGAAAACTGCACGTACGGTTTGGAAGAAAAATACTTACCAATTAAAATAATTGATTACTTTTTCTTGCACCAAAGGTTAAGGGTTCGAGTCCCTTTTCTCCTGTACCTATTAAAAAAGTTAGAACAAGTTAATTTTAAACTAATACCGCATTTAGTTTGATTCTCCAATGTCAATTACATTGTCTGCCCGTGCCTCTACTTCCATTTTACTTTCTGTGTACTACAATAAAAATAGTAAAACAGAGCAAAGGCTCCTTCCATATAATAGACAAGGAGAAGATCCTTTTTTACTAGTAAAAGTTAAGTAAAAGCAAGCTTAAACCTTCTTCTTAATTATAACGTAAAAGAATGTCCTTATCGTCTAGGGGTACAGGACATCGCCTTTTCACGGCGAAAACACGGGTTCGATTCCCGTTAAGGATAAGCATGTAAATTTTTCAAATTAATCCTTTCTTTGCCATTTCTTTTGGGGTCTTCTTACCGCCAGATGCATTTTTTCATTGCTTGAATTACTTGCGCTAAAAAGACAAGTAATTCAAGCAATGAAACCTGTAGAAATATCTTCGACCAAGTCCATCTATTCATGATGGCTTTCTTTTTCAGCCTGCGATAGAAAGTAATAGATAATAGTAAGTGTCGAAAGTAATGGTCGAGCAGGGTTGTGTCTAAAACAGAAGGATGGCTTGCTTGGTGTGCAAGCAAGCCAAGCAAGCCTCAAATAGGGTGTGTAGAATAGAGAAGAATAGGTTACTTGCACACCAAGCAAGGAGCTTTGCCTTTGCCCAAAAAGGGGGCACGACTGCTTGCCTGCCTTGTTCTGGTTGGCAAGCAAGGACTGCTTGCTTGCTCAGCAAGCAAGGACTGCTTGTTTACTCAGCAAGCAAGGAGCCTTGACTTTGCCCATCAAGGGCAAGGTCAAACAGATTTGTAAAATGGACAAGGGTTAAATAGGTTCCTGTTTTAAATACAAGGCAGCGCTTAAATTAGTGTCAAAACAATTATCATGAAATTATTTATTAGAATCTGGTTATAAAATAAGTGTCAAAATCAATTCATTTATTTATTGAAAGGTATTCAAGTAGGTAGAAATCGATATGGTTTCATTTGGATAGTAAAATATAAACTCTGCCTTGTGGCCATGCCTGCTTGCTTGTTGTTTTAAAAAAGCAGCAAGCAAGCAGAAGCAAAAAGATACAAAAAAGAGAAAAAACCAGACTTGACAACAATTAATCCATTGGGTTTCTCAAAATGTAGCAAAGCCATGGAAAGACAAGCAGCCTTGCAAAGGGCAAGTCCGTCTAAGAAAAGGTGCACATAAAATGAAATGTTCACCCTCTTTGTGCATGGAGGGCAAGATTTGTTGTGCTAAAAGCAGAAATCTGTCTGCCTTCTCTTTTTTTGAAAGCACAAGTCTTTCTGCCTTCTGTTGTAAAAAATGCACCAAATAAGTAGACCGCAGATACCCTTCCAAGGAAGGTAAAAAAATATATTTAATATGGAAAAATCTATTTTAACATCAATAATACGATGCGTCCCTAAGTGGGTTAATTTGTGTTCTTATAAGAATAACGAATTAATTGTTTATGTTTATCCTTCCTCTATACTTCCTTTTCTGTCTTTTATTAAGGATCACATTAATTTGCAATATAAACAACTAATGGACGTGACTGCAGTAGATTTTATTGACCATCCTTTGCGTTTTGAAATAGTTTATAATTTGTTGAGCCTTCGATATAATACTCGAATTCGAGTGAAAACTCGCATCGATGAATTTACTCCGATATCTTCAGTAACTTCAGTTTATTCTTGTGCTGCATGGTGGGAACGAGAAGTTTGGGATATGTTTGGTGTTTTTTTTTCTCTTCATCCCGACTTACGTCGCATTTTAACCGACTATGGTTTTCAGGGTCATCCTCTTCGAAAAGATTTTCCTCTGATAGGTTTTGTGGAAGTACGATATGATGATTCTGAAAAAAGAGTTATCAGCGAACCAGTGGAAATGAGTCAACAACTTCGTTTCTTTGATTTTGCTAGTCCATGGGAAACATTACACGCATTACACGATCCCCAAGACAAAGGAATGGAAAGAAAATAGTGCAAGTATGCCACTCATCAGCAAAATGGTACCTCTTTGTCCGATTCGGATAGTGAAGAAAGCATTCGATTATCCTTTCTGGTTTATCACCAATGTAAGTTACACTTTAGTTTCTTTAAGATAAAGTTTAATTTCTTGGCTACCATTATTGTTATTTATTATTATCCTCACTATGTGTCACCATACTGGAAAGTATGGTGATGGTAGTCAGAATTTATCTGTCTCCTTACTATGTATGGACTATGTTTATATAAATTTTATTTATTAATACATTGTCATCAAGAAGGTAAGCCTTTATGTGATGGATATCAGCTTTTTTTTAAAGGATGGTCAGTCGAAAGTAGAAAATAGCCAGTGTTATGTTATAAAAACAGATCACAAAGAAACTGTTATCTTATCAAAGCAGGTAACAAAGAATGCACAGAAAGGCATAGAAATTGTGATTTTATTATATATAAACTGTTTATAAAGTGATAATCGATGTTTTTTTATCTACCAGCTTTTTCATGGAGCAGAAAAAATTTCAGGTAAAATTTTTATGACTTTTAAGGGCGGAAATAGCTCAATGGTAGAGTGCTGCCTTGCCAAGGCAGAAGTCGAGGGTTCGAACCCCTTTTTCCGCTAAAGAACGTAATGATTACAGTAAATAAAAAAAGATAGATTTTATCTATTTTGGTAATCCTCGTGTAACCTTCTTCGACTCTTATAATGTCATTTAATTTTATATTTAGCTAAAAGATTTGCAAATTACCGTCATCTAGGGTAAAAGAGGGTTATGTTTTATAGAAAAAGCCATTTTTTTACAAAATAATGTCATATTCTATATAATATTAATTATATGAGATTAACTCCATTTCATGTACAAATTAAATATGTTAATTTCATTTTTATTGAAATGAGATGCTTCTTTTTTTTGCTTTTAAAATAAAGTAATCAAGACCACTTCTTTTTATCTAGTCGAAAAGTAATAAAGTTTGTTGATTCTACTTGCTTTTTTTTTCCGTGTATCATGAAAAAAGTCGAAGTCATTATTATTTTTTCAAATCAAGTGGGGCTGGCCGGTCTAGGTATTTCACTTTCTCTTTGGGCTGAAATTTTATCAATGGAATCATCAGGCAGGGAAAATGGCTGAGTGGTTAAAGGCGTCAGACTGTAAATCTGTTGAATCGCATTCTACGTAGGTTCGAATCCTGCTTTTCCCAATTTAAAAAATGTTCTGATTGTTATCTAATTTTATCTTTCTTTTTGCTTTTATTTTGGAATTTATTACATTACTTATTAAATAGAAAGATAGAATTTAAGACCTGTTCTTTGTAAAAAATTTAATAACCTAGAAACTTGTTTGAATTTCAGCACGCCACTGCTGAAAAAAAGGGTCCACGCCACAGTTAGAAAAGATTAATCTAACTGGCTCTTTTTTTAGTTAATCTGCTGAAAAGCAAGAGTCTTTCTATTTTTAACACAAACAGAAACCTCTTCGACCAAGAAGGGTTGTCTGTTTAACACAAGCTACCTTTAGTAGGCAAGAATCATAAGATTTTCGTAGAGATGCCTTCTTTTTTAACTGTTCAACAGCGAGTAGCAAGTCAATCATCGCAAGAGAATATAGTCTCTTTGAATACTTTGCGAAGAGACGTTGGAGAAGGGGGAATCGAGTTGTCACAAATTGATAAAAAAAAGTTTGTTATCGGCCATGAAAACAAGTATAAAAAATTAAAAAAAATATTTTATAAAATTATAGTAAAAATGACTCATTTTACAATTTATAATATAAATTTTATTACAATTTATATTATAAATTTTACTTTCTTTTAAAATACATTGAGCAGCTTGAATACTAAGAATCAGCAAATAAAAGCAGAGCAATGCAGCAAAGAAGGTAGTTGAATCGTCACCACAGGCTCCTTGCTTGCTTTTTCTAAGAAGGACGCGCCTTGTGTCTAAAACAAAAGTGATTTTGACCAAGCAGATTGTGTTTTAGACACCGGTACCCCCTTGTTTTAGACACAAGTCTCTTCCAACTTTGCTTGTAGTTTTTAAAAGGCAGAAAAATAACAAGTAAGATCTTTGCACCCCACTCACCCCATGCACTCTAGTGGGGAAAGATCGCCCCCTGCAGCCCTGTAGCCCTGTAGCCCTGCAGAGCTTGTTGCTTGGATAACAAAGAAAGAGTAGAGAAAAGTAAATAATAAAAAAATAGAATGAGAGAACAATATTTGACAAAAATATCAAACCAAGACAAACGGAGACTCTATTTATTAGTTTTTTTAGCTGCCATTGTAATTACATCGAAAAAAAGTCTCATCATATACAACGAAGAAATATTGGTTGCGTTGACCTTCTTTGCCTTTGTCTTCTTTGTTTATAACTTTTTTGGTAATCAGGTAAAAGAATCTTTAGATGAAAGATGTTTATTAATTCAACAAGAATTAGAAACATTTTTTGTGCTAAAGAAAGATTCGTTAATTCAGGCACTGCAGCAGCATAAAAATGTTTCTTCCTTAATGAAAAGTATTACTACGTTAATAAGATTTACTAAACAACTTTTGAACAAAGCAAGCCAACGTTGTTTGGTGGTTTTAAATAATATCTTTTTTCAGCATATTAAACAAAAATTATCAACACTTTTCCTTTCAACAACTCCTCTAGAATTAGAGTGGAACCGACAGCTTGCTGCCTACCAACTTCCACTAGTATTGGCCAACTTGGAAAATGGAGATCATTAAACCTTAATGGTGTAAAGTGATAAAAAATGGTGGCATTCAATGAAGGTGTAACGTTGAAAAGTTTACAACGTAAACCTTGATTTAAAGAAGGGAGTTAATTTTTTTTTCTTGTTAACATCATGTGATATTTTAGTAGTTTTCTACTAAAATAGGCCGTTGAAGGGTAAAAAAATGATATACTTGAAATAGAAAGCAAAGAAGATAAAAACGCTTAATTTTTATACATGCTTGTTAGATACTTTCTTTCCATTTATCCATCTCCTTCTGTTTTAGACACAAGTCTTTTTGTGTCTAAAACAGAAGCTTGTTAGGCCTTTGAGCCTTGCTTTGGTCTTGCTTTTATTTCAGGAAACAGGTAGTCAATTATAATCTTTTTGGCGCTTCCGCTTTGGAGAAAGTAACAACCACGCACAAGGCCGGCGGAGCAAGACAAAATAAAACTTTTTGACTTGGCAACTAGAAACAGGTTGATATAAATATTGCTTGCTCGTTGCTTTTTCAAAGGCAGAAGGGAGAAAGACCCATGGTAAAAGTAGAAGGGAGAAAGAGATGTGCTAAAAACAGAACGCAGAAACAGGTATGGTAAAAGCAGAGGGAGATGTTATAAAAAATTTTAAAAATGGATCTCAACAATATCTATATCAATTCATTGCAAAGGCAATCCATTAAAATGGCATATCTGTTCTATAATAAATCTTGTGAGAATTAGAGAAGCTGGAACACTTCTTCTTTTTGTTTGGCTTACTTGGTGGAATGGTAGACACGACAGACTTAAAATCTGTTTCTTTTTTGATTGTCGGTTCAAGTCCGATAGTAAGCATACTTAATTACTGGTCATTGAAAAAAGAATAACTAAAGATTTTCTGCCTTCTAGGTTTTGTTGCTGGAATCCCTTGTGTTATTGACACAAGGGATTCAACCAATGGAAAAATAGATAAAAAATCGATGTCCTATTCCATACATATGGGTTCCATCCATATGGGTTCCATACATATGGGCTTCTTTAAACCAGCCAAAAGAGACATAGAAAGTAAGTTGTTTTGCATCCATTTTAGTTTAAAAGTAGTAAAATATGGCCGCCACTTCTAGGTGTAGCAAATAGAGATATCAAGAAAATAAAATGGCATAATTTACTGCCAATTCGACTCAAGTTATAAATTTATAAAAAAAATGGTAAATTTAAAAACAATAAAATGTTGATCTACCTCTCTTATTTTACTAATAGACTACTAAAATATCACCACAACTGGGGTGAGGATTTCAATAAACATTATATTGTTGCTTTCTTTTAGGTTAAAGAACAGATAAAAATCGATGCTTTGATTGCTGGAATCTTTTCTCTTAAAGACAGCAAGAATTCCAGCAATGGCACAAGTAGAACAACCTTTAAGTAGCCTTCAACAGGAAATGCAGCAAGCAGAGCAAGCAGAAAGAAGAGGATAATAATTACACTGTTTGACTTCCATGGGCATTCTTAGCTCAGTTTGGCCAGAGCAGTAGCCTTCTAAGCTGTGAGTCGTAGGTTCAAATCCTACAGAATGCGTGAGTTTTTAATGAGAAGCCATCTTCCACTATTTTGTGTTTTTAAATAAGCAACAAACAATGACGAATACCATGTGCATGTTGTTTCTATTTAAATTTAATAAAATAGTGTTAGGGAGGTTGCATATTCAAGGGGGTAGTAGAAGCAAACCAAACAGCTTGCAATGGATTACCAATATATCAAGTAAAAAAAGAAATAAAAAAAAAGAATTAAAAATGGAAATTTATAACCTACTGTCTTGTGGAATCAAATATGATATAGATGATTTCGAGTCCTTTCTTTTTGAAAATGATTTTAAAGGTCTTTCTCCAGAATTATTTTTACTTGTAGCTTCTCACATTGTTTTGCTGTACGGGGTAGTGGTCACTACATGGGCAAAGAAAGGGTACCCGATTTTGCTAAGAAATATTAGCTATATAGCATCATTCTCAATATTTCTTACACTGCTATTGTTTTTCACCAATCCGATAAATCATGGAATTTTTTTATACCATACTTTGATTTTAGATAATCTGACTGGTTTGTTTAAAATTATAATAATGGTGGCAGTTTTGTTCTCCTTGCTTATGTCGATCCAATATTTAGAACGTCAAGGATTAAACTATTTTGAGTTTCTTGTGTTTCTTCTCTTGTCCGCATCAAGCATGCTTTTCTTACTGTCGGCTCAAGATTTTATATCGATGTACTTAGCCATCGAGCTACAGAGTCTTGCCTTTTATATAATGGCTGCATTGAAACGAGATTCTGAATTTTCTACAGAGGCTGGATTAAAGTATTTTATTTTGGGGGCCTTCTCTTCCGGTCTACTTGTTTTTGGTTGTTCTCTGATTTATGGTTTTACTGGCACCGTTGAGTTTTCAGAACTGGCTAAACTTTTTAGCTGTGGATGGGAACAACCACTTATATCGACCTCTTCATGGCGGGCTTGTGAACTAGGATTAATTTTTTTATTAATTGGCTTTTTGTTTAAATTGACGGCGGTTCCTTTTCATATGTGGGCACCAGATGTTTATGAAGGAGCTCCCACTGCCGTCACTGCCTTCTTTGCCATCACGCCAAAGGTCTCTATTTTGCTGGTTTTGGTTAGACTTTTATATCAAAGTTTTTTCGACTACATGGCCGAGTGGCAAACTTTGTTAATTTTTTCTAGCTTAGCTTCCATGATCTTAGGAAGCTTTGCAGGCCTGTCACAAGGAAGAATAAAACGATTATTGGCCTATAGTTCCATAGGCCATGTGGGATATCTCTTGGTTGCTGTTTGCTGTGGAAGTTTAGAAGGATTGCAAGCTGTCACTGTTTATTTAGTGATATACATGATAATGACAACCACCATTTTTGCTGTTATTTTATCGCCACTACGTCGATCTTTGCTTGACGGTGTTGAACGAATCAAGTATACCACCGACTTTGCTATGTTGGGTAAAATTAATCCTTTGTTGGCTACCGCCTTGACCTTGTCTATGTTTTCGTTGGCTGGAATTCCACCATTGGCTGGTTTTTATGGAAAAGCCTTTCTATTTTGGGCTGCCCTAAGTTCTTCACAATATTTATTGGCCTTTGTGGGAATTGCTACAAGCGCCATTAGTTGTTTTTATTATCTTCGGCTTGTAAAAATTATGTATTTTGAAACACCAAAAAGCTGGTTGAGCTTCTTTACTTTCTGTAAACAAGCATCTTTTATTCTTACCATTACTTTGTTTTTTATTATATTATTGATGGCCTACCCAGCCCCTCTTTATTTGAGTAGCCATAAAATAGCTTTAACGTTGTCCCTTTAATTCAAAACTTGTCCTACTTATTATTTAAAAACTCAACAAGGGTCAAACAGACTTCTGTTATGGATACAAGCAGGGTTGCCTTTGTCCATCAAGGGAGAATATGGCTTGCTTGCTCAGCAAGCAAGGACTGCTTGCTTGCTCAGCAAGCAAGGACTGCTTGCTTGCTCAGCAAACAAGGAACCTTGCCTTTGCCCATCAAGGGCAAGGTCAAACAGGTTGTGTAGAATAGACAAGGATTGCTTGTTTGCCTGGCTGTGGTAGTCAAGCAATGGTGGACCAGCCTTACAGAAATGACAATTGACAATTAAGTAAAAAAATTTTAATAAAATGATGTCCATCCTATTTCAAATTGTCACAGGAATGGATTCCAACTCCATGGTGACGCTCCTCAAGGGTATGTTACTCCACATAGTAGCTGATTTAGATAATCGTGCAAGTTACAAGATGACGATGGAAGATTTTAAAGGGCTGGTATCTAAATTATCTGTTCCATTACAAGAACAGGATAAAGGTGGCACCCGAGTCTCATCAAATCAACTTGCAACTATTATATCCCTTTCAACCGGGGCTGGCAAAGTCTCTGATCTCGAGTATCATTGACAATTAAGCCTTGAGAGAATGCCATAAGTTTTTATTTTTAGAGAATATAGATATGATCGGGCAATTCGAGCTAGTCGGCAGCGAGTACTGGACTTGCATAATGTCGTTGATGCGGTGGCAGATTTTATTCCTGCTACCATGGCAGCAGGAATAAAATCTGCCACCGCATCAGCTCCATTACTTGCGCAGTGTCCTGGCATGGAGCAAGCGTTGCCTTTTACTTTCGATGTTACTGTCTTGGTGCCTGCCTATGTCGTTAAAGATGTAAAGCCAATCCTGGTCCAGGCCTTTAATAACTTTGCTTATACTGCTGACTTGGCTTACACTGCCTGCAATACCTTGTTGCTATCATGATGTCTATCATTTACCTCCATGGATCAATTTCATTGATCAAGTTTTCTTCATTGCAAATAAAATAGCTCAGCTTTATGGTGTAAATAAAGTATGGCTGGGAGAGATGGTAAAATTCAATGATGGTGTAAAAAGAATGGGTTTAAATTTAGAATCTGACAACGTTGGGGTGGTTTTATTTGAAAGTGACACCGCCATCAATTCATGATGACATTAAAATTAGTATAATTTCAGCATTGCTAGAACAGACTTGATTTCTAAAAGTCGTTTCCATGTCAAGACAAAAAATCTGTCTACTTTTCAGTTGACACCTTCTTTACGTCGAGACATTTAATTTTTATAAAAATTGAGCCGCAATGCCAAGTAATTTAAGTGAGGTTTCTTCGCTGTTGGAAGAAAAAATAGCCAGGAGTTATTCGAAAATAAACATAAATGAAATTGGTCGAGTTTTATCTATAGGAGATGGAATAGCTCGGGTTTATGGTCTAAATAAAATACAGGCAGGAGAGATGGTAGAATTCAATGATGGTGTAAAAGGAATGGCTTTAAATTTAGAATCTGACAACGTTGGGGTGGTTTTATTTGGAAGTGACACTGCCATCAATGAAGGAGACATTGTAAAGCGAACAGGTTCCATCGTGGACGTCCCGGTCGGCAAAGCGACTTTAGGACGAGTTTTAGATGCATTGGGGCAGCCCATCGATGGTAAAGGTGGACTGACAGATGTTAGTCGCCAGCGAGTGGAAGTCAAAGCACCTGGAATCATTGCAAGAAAATCTGTCCACGAACCAATGCAGACGGGATTAAAGGCCGTAGACAGCCTTGTACCAATAGGGCGAGGACAACGAGAATTAATCATTGGAGATCGTCAAACTGGAAAAACAGCGATAGCCCTTGATACAATACTAAATCAAAAGTCGGTAAATCAAGGAAAAGATGATTCAAAAAAACTATATTGTGTCTATGTGGCGGTGGGTCAAAAAAGATCGACTGTAGCTCAATTAGTAAAAACATTAGAAAATGAAGGTGCATTAAGTTATTCTATCATTGTGGCAGCGACGGCCTCCGATCCAGCACCTTTGCAGTTTTTAGCGCCTTATTCTGGGTGTGCCATGGGAGAGTATTTTAGAGACAACGGGCTACACTCGTTAATTATCTATGACGATTTAAGTAAACAATCGGTTGCTTATCGACAAATGTCGCTATTGCTGAGACGACCACCAGGTCGAGAAGCTTTTCCCGGAGACGTTTTTTATTTGCATTCTCGCCTTTTAGAAAGAGCAGCAAAAATGTCAGACCAAATGGGTGCAGGTTCTTTGACAGCCTTGCCGGTCATCGAAACACAGGCTGGAGATGTTTCTGCCTACATTCCTACTAACGTGATATCAATAACTGATGGACAGATCTTTTTAGAAACTGAACTTTTCTATAAAGGTATTCGACCTGCCATAAATGTGGGGCTCTCAGTGAGTCGTGTAGGGTCGGCAGCTCAGCTAAAAGCTATGAAGCAAGTAGCTGCAACTTTAAAGTTAGAGCTAGCTCAATACCGTGAAGTGGCAGCCTTTGCCCAATTTGGATCAGATTTAGATGCTGCTACTCAATATCTTTTAAATAGAGGGGCACGACTTACTGAAATGCTAAAGCAAGGACAATTTCAGCCAATGCCAATCGAGCGGCAAGTTGTCGTAGTTTATGCAGCCACTAAAGGATATCTAGATAAACTAAATGTGTCAGATATTTTATCCTTTGAGCAGGCACTGCTAAAAGAAATGGATCCAGAAGTTTTTACGACCATTCGTGAGCAACAAATGATTAGTGAAGAATTAAATGAAAAATTAAAATTATTTTTTGACAACTTTACCGAAAGATTTCTAGCCCATTGAAAAGGTAGTATCTAAATGGAAAGACGGTTTATCATTGAGATCATCGAAAACGAAATTAATCTTTAATTCCACCCCCTTCACCAGATATTTCTTCTGCCGATTCTTCTCTTTCATAAACTGTTTTAAAGATATGTATACTTTTTACTTGGTCGTTCATTTATGTAAAGATATTGGATGTTTGCATAAATGAGCCGCAATGCCAAGTAATCTAAGTAAACAACAAATCATTGAGTTGTTAGAAAATGTTCTGTCCGCTTTGTTATCACCCTGTTTGCTTACCACTGTATTGGCATATCTACCTGCTTACAACTGTGTAATGACACAGCTGCGAGCTGCAAAAGTTATAAGGGTCCTTGCATATAAACTACAAAAATTCTTGTGTTTAAAGCACAAGTAAACTTGACCTTGATTTTTCTGTTTTCCTCGCGCCGTATGGACCAACCGTCTTCGTTATCCAGCCATTAAAAATAAAAGTAAAAGATTATAAATAAAAGTTGCTCGTTGGTCAAGTAAGATTTTATTTTATGTAAAGGTCTCTTTTTATAGAAGTCTTTTAGCCAAGTAACACAAATCACTCTAGACTTCTTTTTTTTCTAAAATTTATTTCACAATTTAAAAATCGAGTCTACTTTCAAGATAGACTGTACTGGTGAATATTTAAGAAATCAAAGGCATTGAAAGGCGGTTTATAAAAAATCATGATATTCGAATCCAACTAATTCTATGTTTGCGTACTATTTTTATGTAAACAATTTGTAGATTTGAATTCTGATACAAAATTAAAGAAATAAAATTATGTCACGATCCATTTGGAAAGGCCCTTTCTGCGAAATTAAATTACCCTATGTTAAAAAAAGAACCCTGCTTGACCCTTCCTTTCTTACCCCCAATTTTAAAATAAAAGTATGGTCTCGACGGTCCATAATTTTGCCTTTCCATCTTGGAAAAAATTTCGAAATTTATAATGGCAAAAGGTTTGTAGGATTGAAAGTATCGGAAGAAATGATTGGACATAAATTTGGTGAATTTGCACTGACTCGAAAAAGACCAATTCATAAAGTAAATAAAATAAGGCAGACGGTCAAAAGAAGAAAGTAAAATTGAAAAATCTTAGTGAATGACAAGTCTGCAAAGAAAATAAGACTTATGGAACAACATCTTTTTTTCGGTTGGAACAATATCTTCTTTTCGGCTTTTTCCTTCACTAAAAAAATTGATCAAAAATGAATCGTAAATGTAATAAAAATCAGTCTCAAAAGCTTAATTTAAAAAGACAAGCAGCACGATGTAAAGCATCCAATTTTATAGAAGATTATGATATTATAATTGCTTTACAATCTACCATAATATCACTCCAAGAATGGAAAGTGTTGCAAAGAGAGTTTTCTTTGCAACAAAAAATAAGGACACTGCTGATAAATAGTAAGGTAGCTAACAGATTTGTATTTTTTAATCAAAGAAAAGCAAGTTTCATTAATCTCTCAGTGAACAGGTATCCAAAAAGCGATGCCGACTCAAAGCAAAATTTGATTAGTAATATCAACCACCCCAACATATCATTCACTTCATCAAAGGAAAAGGTCAAGGAAAATCAACAGGTCATGCTGTTTCAAGCCCCAACTTTATTAATAGGATGCCATTCGCAAGGACAAGTATCTTTTATATTAAAATCCATTTTTAGTAACAAATTTATATTATCACCTCAACCTTCTTCCATGACTTTTCCATGGCTGCAAAGCAAAGTCCGCCATTTACAATTTAATAGAATTTTGTTGGGAGGTCTTTATAAAAACATTAAATATTCTCATTTAGACTTTTTTCATCAAAATAATATAAATTTCATCGCATACCCCACTTTTCGTGATTCATTGAAAAAAAAAATAAGTCTACTTTTGAACGCCCATTTTACCTTCTTTCAACACAAGATTTATCAGCAACGCCAAATAAGAGGATCCTGCTACTTAAAAGAAAAGGAGCTTAATTAAATTATCGCTTTCCTTGCGTATAAAACAGAACCCTGTTCAATGCAAATCATGTCCATTCTTTTTAACCATATAAAAAGGCTTTTTTTTTAATAATAGGTATACAGAATTAATTTTGTGTAACAACTCAGTTACTCTCAAAGACCTCATTGACTCCAGTGTCAGTAACAATTTACTTGCCTATTAATTATGTATTAATAATATGGCATAGAAGGCGGCCCTTCACAGGTAAAAGGTGTGATTGGTTGACAACTTGGCAAAACATGGTGAAACTAAAAGATCCAAATAGAAAGCGACTCGCGGACTTAATAACTGGAATGTAAATTCGGAGAAATAGGCCATCTCGCATTCAGTATAACCATTTTTCATTGAAGGGTGCTCGTAGCTCAATGGAATAGAGTATCAGATTACGGCTCTGAAAGTTGAAAGTTCGAATCTTTCCGAGCACGACGCGCTTTGAACCAAGTTTTAATACAATTTTTTGTTACGTAAAGATTCAAGATTTTACGTAAATCATGGTAGCAAAGATGATGTTCTACTACTTTACTCTGCCAATCTGTTTTTTTTTAAGGGTAAAGGAGGTTTCTGTTTTCTACACAAAGAGACTTCTGTTTTCTACATCAAGATTCCTATGGGTTACACACAGGGAGACCTTTATTTTCTACACGAAAAGGCTTCTGTTTTCTACACAGCAAGACCTTTGTAGAAAACGCAAAGAAAAAAAGAAGGAAAAAAACAGGAGATAAGCCAATATAGGAAAGAAATAAGTATTCTAATATATGGTAGATAAAAAAACCGTGGTGTGGCCATCTTGATCAACTAGCAAAAAACCGATTTCATAGATTGGTATACCATAGAAGGTCAAATAAAGTAAAAAAAGCAATGGAATAGATTAATGGCAATTTTACTATGTGTCATTTTTTATTTTGTATAGATGTAAACTTAGATTCCAGTTTTTAGCAGGTAAAAAAACCTTCTTCGATTTTTGTAAATCAAATTTTAAAATAGGTAGCCATATAAAAAAGTTTTATAAATTGTCTCAAATAAGTGGACTTTTAAAAACAAATTTTGGTCACGTAGATACGCACTATCAAGAGAATTATTTGTAATTTCTTCGTTCTTACTACAGTCTGTTTTTTCTATTTCTTGGTTGCGTTGCCAAAGGCAACCATTTGGTTGCTGATTTTTGCTTTCTGCTGCTGCTTTGATTAGATTAGCAGAAAACATAAATTAGCAATGCCACTTCTTTAAAATTCTTTAAAAGGTTTACTAGGGGTGGTTAGCTAAGTAAATCATTGAGATAAAAACTTTGGTTTTTCTGTGCTACCTGCTTGAATCTATTTTTTTACTACTAATCATCTTTTTGCTTTAAAAAAGCAACCAGCAAAGCGCCTGTTTGAAAACAAGCAAAAAATGGTTTTTGCTTTTTTCCTGAAAAATAAAAATAGCCTGCCCTTTTACTGGTTTCCATTTTTTTAATTTACCTTGACAGAAAGAAAACGCAGCAAACTTCCTTGAGTTTTAAACACAAGGAGACCTTTACTATAGTTTAGACGCAAGGAGACCTCTAGTTTAAATACAAGTCTTCTTGTGTCTAAAAGAGAACCCCCTTTGACCCTTTAAAAATTGACAGGCCAGCAAAGATATTTAGTAAAAAAGAGTTGCAGTGGTAAAGTAGGAGGGTTATATTTTCTTAGTAAATTAGTAAAAAAGGGTTGCAGTAGTCAAGTAGGAGGGTTATATTTTCTTAGTAAAAAAAAAGCAAAATAAGAACGGTGATGATATTTTAAATAAAAATAAATTTAGCAATTTTTGGCATTGGGGGGAAGCCTAGGCAGAGCAATGAAAGGACGTTTGCAACGAAATGGCATCGTGAGGTGACTTAGAACTTTGCCTTTCCTCTCGGAAAACCATTAAAATTGAAAACCCGGCCAACTGAAACATCTAAGTAGCTGGAGGAAAAGAAATCAACCGAGACTCCGTTAGTAGTGGTGAGCGAAGCCGGAATGGGCCAGACTTTTTAAATAATGAAAATTCACCTACGCAAAGAGCTAAAGAAGGGTAGGAGTCCTATGCCATAGAAGGTGAAAGCCCTGTAGGTGACTTTGTTACAATCTTGTAGTAAATATTAAAATTTTAATATTTATTATAAGTTTTTTTTGGAAGTTTTTGGTAAAAAAACTTAAAACTTTGGTGTCAAAAAGTCATTGAGTAAGGCGAGAAAAAATCTTGTTGGAAAATGGGGGGACCACCCTCCTAGCCTAAGTATTCTGCTCTGACCGATAGTGTATAAGTACCGTGAGGGAATGGAGAAAAAAGGCCTTAAAGGCGTTTGAAAAATCTAAAACCTAATGCCTCTAAGCAGTCGGAGCTAGCTTGCACCTTTTCAGCCATTCATTGGATGGCTGGCCATGGCGTAGCAAGTAAGTGACGGCCTACCTTTTGCATAATGGGTCAGCGAGTAAGTGGATGTTGCAAGCTTAAGCCAAGGGGTGGAGGCCAAGTCAACGCGAGTGTTCATATTGCAGAATAGTAGCATCTACTTTACCCGAAGCCGGGTGATCTAGTCATGGGCAGGTTGCAAGGCAGGTAATACTGTCAGAAGGACCGAACCCAAGTCTGTGGCAATAGGCAGGGATGACCTGTGACTAGGGGTGAAAAGCCAATCGAACTCGGAAATAGCTGGTTTTTTGCGAAATCTATTGAGGTAGAGCGTTAAGTGAGTGTAAAGAGGGGTAGAGCACTCCCTGGGCAAGGGTGGCCCAAAGCTTTACCGATCCTAAGGAAACTGCGAATACTTTTTACAATCCTTTTCAGACAGACTTGAAGATGACAAGGTCTTAAGTCAAAAGGGAAAAAGCCCAGATCGTATGCTAAGGTCCCAAAAAAATAATTTAGTGGGAAAGGATGAATTTAAGCTCAAACAATCGGAAGGTGGGCTTGGAAGCAGCCATCCTTTAAAGAAAGCGTAATACCTCACCGGTCTAGCTTGAAGGCACCGACAATGTAACGGGGCTCAAATTATTTACCGAAGCAACGATTATTCTAATTTAAAAAATTGGATAAGGTAGCAAAACGTTCTGTAAGTTGTCGTAGATAAGTTTAAAGACTATATTGAAAATATCAGAAGTGAGAATGCTGACATGAGTAACGTAAAATCATGTACAAATTCATGATGGCCGTAAGTTCAAGGATTTCCATCTTAGCATTGCGAGATGGATTTAATCGGTCCCTAAGAATAAAGCGAAGGCTTTCTTTAATGGGTAAAGTTTAAATTTAAATCTTTGTTTGGTTGAAAAGTAGATCAAGGGTTTAAATTTGAAAATGTTTTAAAATAACGAAATTTTGTTAAGAAAAGTAAGAAATCGGATCTCTCTACTACTTTTAACAATTTCCAGGAAAAAATTTTAAAGAGAATGCACCGTACTAAGACCGCCGCAGGTGAACTGATTGAGTAAATTAAGGCCATAGAGACAACCATGTTGAAGGAACTCGGCAAATTGACTCGCTAACTTCGGAAAAAGGAGAACCTTAAAAAAAGGTGGCACAGAAGAGGGGGTGGCGACTGTTTATTAAAAACACAGGACTCTGCTAAATGGCAACATCATGTATAGGGTCTGACACCTGCCCGGTGCTGGAAACTTAAAAGGAAAAGTAATGCATCATGCAAAGCTTCAAATATAAAGTCTAGTAAACGGCGGCCGTAACTCTGACGGTCCTAAGGTAGCAAAATTCCTTGTCAGGTAAAACTTGCCTGAATGGAGGAGTAATCCTTCATAAGTACTCCGACTCATAACGGGGAAGACTAACCCATCAAATTGGAAAAGGAACCAATTTTAATATGCCGGGTGGTATGTTAATCCCGTGGGAAGCCTTACTTTCTATTTTTCATAGAAAAGGCCCCGTAACGACTGATCCAAAAGGAAAGGCCCCTTTGTTTTATTCCAAAATTGCATCATTGCGGTGGTAGATTAGCAAGGAGGCAAGACGTCGGCTCTTGTTCATTTTAAACCAAGAAATACTTTCTTTCCGGTTTCATTACTTGAATTACTTTCTTGGCCGGCCAAGAAAAGGTCAAACAGGTTTCCTCAAACAGGGTTCCATTGTTATACACAAGGAGGCTTGCCTTTGTCCAGAAAGGGTAAGGATGACTTGCTTGCACACCAAGCAAGGAGCCTTGCCTTTGCCCAGAAGGGAAGAAGATGGCTTGCTTGCACACCAACAAACAGGTTACTCTATTCTACTATTCTACACAAGGAGTGCTTGCTTGCAGAGCAAGCCAGACTCCTTTGTTATGGACACGAGTAATTCAAGTAATTAAAACAAGAATCAAGTAAAAATTGAAGTTTAAATTATAGCAAAAAAGTTTAGTAGTTTGGCTTCTTCAACAAATAGGCAGCAAAAATCAAGGCTGCTTGTGGTTTTAAGGGCAGGATTCTTTTGGCTTAGACACCAGAATTATTCTCCTTGAGACACAAGGAGACTACTAAAAAAGGCTAATATTGTGTAACAAGATGAAAGTATAGTCTAATCTTTTTAGAAATAAAAAGTAGTATATAGAGCATGAATTTATCAAGTAGAAGTTTTTTAAATTTTCATCATGTGGCAGGTTTCATTGACGGAGAAGGTTGCTTTTCGGTAAGTTTTAGACTACGTAAAAAAATGGTGTCAGGAATCGAGGTGCAACCTAGCTTTACCATTGGGCAATTAAAAACAGTTGAAAATTATCGTTTACTTTCTGAAATTCAAAAAATTTTTGACGGTGGCGGCATTCGATATAGTCGCAGGGAGAATTGTTATAAATATGAAACTCGAAAAATTGACCACATAACTCAAAATATAATACCATTTATTAACAAGTATCCTTTGTATTCTTCAAAAATCAACGATTTCAAATTATTTGAAAAAATCTGCTCGCTTATTAAAGCAAAACATCATCTAACTTTCGTAGGATTAAGACAAATCATAGAATTGGCGTATCAAATCAATCCCAGCGGTTCTAGAAAAATAACTGCCACGCTTCTTTTGTCTTGTATAAAAAAAAAAGAAAACTTGGCTGCCATGAAAGTAGATTTGCAAAAAAAATAAGTTATTTATAAAATGAAGTTCTGACCGGCATGAATGGTGTCACGACTGCCCCGCTGTCTCCAACATGGGCTCAGTGAAATTGAATTCTCCGTGCAGATGCGGAGTTCCCAAAAAAAGACGGTAAGACCCTATGCACCTTATACTATACCTTATCATTGAAGGATTAAATGGACTGCGTAGGATAGGTGGTAGCTTCTTTTTTTACAATGTTACTTACATTGAAGCTAAGAAAGCAACCTTGAAATACCACCCTTTCTTTTTTTTCCTTCTAACCTCAGGGACATTGATAGGCGGGTAGTTTCATTGGGGCGATGGTTTTCTAAAGAGTAACGAAAGCGTGCGAAGGTAAACTCAAGCTGGTCGGAAATCGGCAGTGGAGCGCAATGGTAAAAGCTTGCCTGACTGTGAGACTTACAAGTCGAACAGAGACGAAAGTCGGCCATAGTGACCCGGGAGCACTGTGTGGAAAGGCTCTCGCTCATCGGATCAAAGGTACGCTAGGGATAACAGGCTGATGACCCCCAAGAGCCCGTATCGACGGGGTCGTTTGGCACCTCGATGTCGACTCATCGCATCCTGGGGTTGAAAAAGATCCCAAGGGTTCGGCTGTTCGCCGATTAATGCGGTACGTGAGTTGGGTTTAGTGCGTTGAGAAACAGTACGGATCCTATCTTTTTTGGGTAATGACAATCACATTTTCTTTTTGCTGCTGTTTAAGTGTAATAAAAATTATTTTTTTTAATTAAAAAGATTCAGCAAATTGGTGATTCAACATAAATTGAAAGAATCTTTCCTTCGTACGAGAGGACTAGGAATGATAAACCTCTAGTTTTCCAGTTGTCGCGCCGGCGGCATCGCTGGGTAGCTACGTTTAAACCGAATAACTGCTGAAAGCCTATCAAGCAGGAAATTGTGTCTTTAAACAAGTTTTTTATCACGTAAAAGATTATTACGACATAGGCGATCAGTAAATACTTAGTAATGAGTAAGCCGATTCGTACTAAAAAGCTAATTTTTATTTTAAAAACATATCTTATGGAACAAAATTATATCTTAATCTTATCTTCTTTGTTGCGGTTAAAAAAGTAAAAAGTCAATGATGTAGACACAATTTTTTTTCAAAAAATGGCGCGCATCATTGACTTTTTAAAAACCAACCAAAGTAAAAAAATTAAATTCCATTTTTAATTACATTGAGCTGCCTTCTGGTTTATACACAAGAATCCTTGCGTTGAAAAGACAAGATTCCTTGTGTATAAACCAGAAAAATCCTTGCCCTACCAAAGCCAGATTACTTATATAAAGAAATTAGGCTAAATGACGATTTCAATACGGGAAAAGGCATCCTTGAGTGTGAAGAAAGTAGATTGCCGCCTCTAATCCGCAAGTTGAAAAAGGTCCGCTTTTCACAAATTTGAAATGGTTTGATTTTCATCAATTTCATCGTCTACTTTATTTTTTTTATCTTAATATGCAAATTATTTTGTTATATTTTTATACTATATTTTTTTACTAGATAAAACTTGTTTGTTTATATCTTTTAAAGCCCCCATTTGCATTACTGTCTTCTTTGCACTACTAGCTATAAATCTAAAATACTACTAGCTATAAATCTAAAATTAACAGTGCACAGATCGAGGCTAAGCTAAAAGGTGTCAAAACGTGCGTTGTGTGTGAAAGTAAAACAATGTAGGCCAATGAAGAAAGAAGATCCATTAAAAGAAGAGAGAAAAGAAAATAATTATGTGGCAAATCATAAGAAAAATAATTATAATTAGTATAAAGAAATTAAAAACTGTTTTAACTAAGTTAAAAACAGTTATAAATATGATAGTTGAATTGGTGAAACAAATATTAAATTTTGTATTAAAAAATCGATGCTTTATTCTATTTAAAACATTCTCTCTTTTATATTTGTTAGTGCTGAAAACAGCAAACATGATTCTGAATGGCTTAAAGGGTTTGATTAAATTTATTTTCTTCCTTTGGCCCCTTCATGATTGATTGTTCGATTCTTTTTCTTCTATCTTCTCTCTTCTAGCTGTAGGGTAGATCAAAGAGCTGGTAGAACAGCTAATTCAAGCTTCTATATGTATATAGCAGAGGCTGCTTTTTGTAGTAAAGTATGGTGGCAGGGTCAAGCTAGGGATTCTAATGCTCTACTATTTATCTCAGGAGGGCTTTGTAATGGAGGGCGTAAAGTTGTTTTTGCCTGCTTTACTAGTTTCCATAAATGGGTCGATAATGATGCTGTCGACGATGCCTAGGCTACGTGCTGCCTTTACTTCTCTGAAAGGACCAAAATTCTCAGATATGAATCAAGGTCTAAATTTTATGGGGCAAGAAGGGGTTGTAGCGCAACGACCGGTTCCACTAGAACCAAAATGGAACCTAGAACTAGGTATCATGGAACAGCCACACCCAGTGGAACCACCAACTGCGGATTAAATGCGTGTCATTGAACGGAAGCTCAAATTCTTATCTGGGAAAATCAAGACAAAATATATGGAAGAGCCGCATTTTTGAAAGTAGGAGGCTGGTTGGCTTTGCCACCTGCTCCGTGTCCGGACCTGTTGGTCGAGATAAATTCTCTAAAAAATTTGTCTACTAAAGTAGCAATCAACGAATATCATCTTCTGATAAATTTCGAAGTTCTTGAAAAAAAGGGTGGAGCAAATAGCAGTGAAAATAGAGAATATTGAGCAGCCACTATAAAATACATAGCAATTGGTAATACACCCGACTACTCAAGATCAGAAGAATGGAAGAATCAGCCCCTCGGTTTGAGAATAGAGAAACTCAGCCTTGATTTTGATAATAGTAAATTGCAGACTGCGATGCGTCACTCGGAAAATGGTGGTCTTGAAACTGATCGCAGATTGTTGGATTATCTTAACTACCACCTCGCCCTTCTAGAAAATAGAATTGATCTAGATCGAGATCAAGACGGCATACCGACACTAAGAGACTACCCTGGGGCGATCAAGGAGAGCCAACGTCTCTCTTTAGACCAGTGGTGGTATTATAGAAAATGCCACCTAACTCAGGCCATTGGTGAAGGAAACTGATATCTTTTTTGTGCAGGCGGCCCCCGCCCTTTCTAAGGCACCCTAAATTGAGTGGCGCTTGTGATAGATGGTGGGGTACTTTTTTTTTTCAATCACCCCCTTTTTGTGCCTTGCACCCTTTTACTTGTTTTTTTATGGTTGAGTTCTTTTTTTAATGATAGTATAATATAGGGGGGCGCTATCTTGTTGCTTGTTATTTTTATTCTTTTACTAAGGTAGAGAATTCTCTGTTTTAGTAGCTACTACTACTATTTAAATGGAGTAGATATGGTTTGATCTTTTTTGGTTATGTTGATTTATTATTGGGCACCATTATCAATATATTTTAAAACTATTAAAATTTTATTATTTTCTGCCCTATATTTCTCCGTTGTGGTAAAGGCAGGAGTCTTGTTGTGTATGGACTACAAGTAAACTTAAATAAGTATTAAAAGAAAGAAAAACCAGAGTAAATTTTGGCAAATCTAGCTGTGCCCTTCTTTTACTGACTCTGCCAAAGGCAACCGTCTTCAGTGATTCTTTATTAATTACTGACAAGTCATGCTTTTATTTTTGATGGCTACTAATTCTTAAGTTTAATTTAAATAAATAATGGAATAATATAGTATTAATAGATGGATTTAATAAGTAATTTAGGGGTATCTACCATTCTTTTCCTTTTTGGGATATGGGGTATTTTTTTGAATAGAAAAAATATTATAATAATATTAATGTCGATTGAATTAATGATTTTAGCTGTAAATTTAAATTTACTGTTTTTCTCCGTTTATATCGATGACTTACTAGGACAGCTGTTTGCCCTTCTAGTTTTGACCGTGGCGGCTGCAGAGTCAGCGATAGGACTAGCACTATTGGTAGTTTACTATCGCGTTCGTGGTACCATATCTGTAGAATTCATTAATCTTGTCAAAGGGTAATGGCAATCAACACAGATCTATTTTTTCCCATTTTATTTAAGGTTTCATTGCTTGAATCCTTTCTTGACCGGCCAAGAAAAAATTTAAGCAGTGGAAAGCTTTCTGCTAATCCTTTCTTCTTCTTGTTTTTGTCTTAGGAAAAAGAATACAATGAATTAACCAGGGGAGTTGTGGTTTATATACAACAATACTTCTGGTTTTGACGCAACAAGACTTCTGGTTCATAGATAGAAAGACTTGCCCTTTATATGGAAGCAGGCTTGCCCTTGATAGACAAGGAGACTTGTCCTTTATATGGAAAGACTTTTCTGGAAAACATAACAGAGAAAAGTCCCCACCCTTCTGGTATAAAAGACAAGGACTTTCTTCGATGGGACACGAAATAAGAATGCAAAGATGCATCTATTTAGATTAAAATGGAAGAATGGGATAAAAATAATATATTTTTGCTGACAAAAAACAGCATTCTAAG
>JAABUH010000647.1_pt1 | contig 46815 bp, 47 predicted proteins | sample 5559121 | NCBI WGS metagenome assembly JAABUH01 (sample SAMN10711871, study PRJNA513364) | rock metagenome | isolation source: Antarctica rocks | place: Antarctica: Victoria Land, Battleship Promontory nord | collected 2015-12-28
ATGTTTCATAGTCTTAAACTGCATAAGCATGTAAAACTTGAAGAAATAAAAATAAAAAAACTTAATTATTAGCTCGCTCATTTGCGAATTTGCATCATCACAGATAACTCATGTTCTGTGATAACAACTCATTAAAAGCTCATCATCATGAATGCAGAAGTTACAATTTGCAATATCTAAATTCATGAAAGTCATTTGCAAAAATTCTGACTTGAAGAATGTACTGATTACAATCATTGCAGCTGATTATCAACAAGATCAACAATGCAGTTGCTTGATTGAATGAAACACAGATGCACTTTGCATCGTCACTGTTAGAGATTAGCATAGAGCGAGTCATATGAGTGTCATTTAACTAATAGATAAATGTTAAGAAAGAAAAGTATCTACAGAAAAAAACTCAATTCTTTATATGTGTGTTTCTCAGTTCTGTGCTAGACTCGAAAGAGTTGATGTCTTACACATATGATGCAAAGTCTCAATGACATCACTACTAGCTTGAATGCTCACTAGACTCAATTAGAATAAAACTCATGTCAGAGCTGAAAAGAATAGACGAAGACTAGAATCGTAACATTATCTTTTCTTCTTGAATATTCATGTTCGCATGAATGTTGTTTCTTAGTGCGCTTTTCTTGAATATTTGATATGAAAGTCATCGATCATCTCTTGAGCGTTCATAAATTCGTCATCGTCAGCGTTATATCAGTTGAGATCGTTGTCATAGCTCTTTCATTTGACTTGATATTGAAGTCATCTTTGATATTATCAAGAGTTCAATATATTGTCGATTTCTCATTCGTCTTCATCGTTTATCACTATTAATTTCGAGAATTCATTCTTCTGATCAAACAGAAGATCATTAATGACAAGACGAAGAAGCTCTGAATGAAATACATCATGTATACGCATAGTCTTGAGTAGTTTCAATTTATAGAATGAGTCAACGAGATCAATGATCTGAAAAGAATTGAGCATCTTGTCATTCAATTTTTTGAAGAGTCTCGCTGTAACGATGGTTCGTTCATTCAAAAACATTCTTGATTTGATCTTATAATTGATTTTCTTTCTATGCTTGTTAGCTTGATTCATCATTTGTTCTCGTGTTTTGATCAGAGCTTCATGAGCGAAGATTAATGTCTTGTTCATTTGTTCAGATATATTCTTGACTCAATTAATCTGCAAGCGTTCGCGAGTGCTTTCATACTTAATGATGTCAGAGTTGAAGCTCATATGAGAATGAAAGTTCTTGTTCATGAAGAAGAAGATCAAGAAAATGACTGAGAACAAGACGTTATTGTCAACAAACTTGATCATGAATAGTCACTTAGATCAGTCGTTCTGCATATATGAACAGAAGAATCAAAGATATCGCTTGACATTCTGATTAACTCGTTCACTTTGATTATTGATCTGAGAATGATAAACGATGAACAATTGAAGAAAAATGCTCAGTCATTTGCAAAGAGACTTTCATAGTATAGAGATGAATTGCAAATCTCGATCAGATACTATGAAGTTTGATAGATCATGAGTTCAATATACTCATTAAATCAGCATTTCAACTGTCTTTTCAACAGTGATATCTTCATCATCAATGATGCAAAAAATATAATGTCTTTCTTTTAACAATCTGCAGATGATTATCAGAATAGCGTTGTACTCGCTTGAATCAAATAGATCAATAATAAAGTTCATTGCTATGTCTTGTCATCGCTGTTCAGATATCAATAGAGATTGAAGCAAGTCATTTGATTTATCTCTAGATGTCTTTAAACGTTGACAGATATAGCAGTTTCGAATATATTGATCTATCATTTTTCGCATAAATGATCAATAGTAGTTTCGCTTTATGACTTTCACAGTTCTAAGAATATCAGAATGATCAACTGATGATTGATCGTGCATCTCATGAATCAGATTCATTTGTAGAAGCTCATTGAACGAGACTCATAACTGACTATCATGATACAAGATTTCATTCTGAGTTCAATAATTCTTTAATTTGATATCTTCATATTGTGTCTCGTCTCTTGCTATTGCTTCGCGAAGTAGCGTACAATTCTCGTCGATCTCATTAGTCTCAAGAATCTGTTTATAGATTGATTCACTGATGTTCTTCTTTAGATCAGCAATTTTCATTCAATTCAAAGTCAGAATAGTGATTCATTAATAGCAAACGCGCTCATCTTCTGAATCTCTGAGCACGACGTCAGCTTGACGAGTTAATGCATTGATCTTTATGTTCTGTTTATCAGATTGATACATTATTCTGAAGTTGAAATCAGCGAGCTTCTGAACTCAATGCATCTGACGTCTGCTCAGCTCTTTATCTTTCATCAATAAAGTGAGTGCTTGATGATCGATGAACATCTTGATAGAAATGTCAGTTAGCTTCAGTTCAAGTCATCAGTGTTCAAATGCTCAAATAATGATCAGAAGTTTTTTATCATATATCTTGTAGTTGCATTCAGCAGAAGACATGTTCTTGCTATAGAAGACAATTGAATGTAGTACTTCTTCGTCATCATATTGAGAAAGAACTTCATCGTTGACGTAGTTGAATGAGTTAATTTCAAGAATAGTTTCACGAGTTTAATCAAAGTGACGTAGTATAGAAGTCTTGATCATATGTCTCTTCATATGATTGAAGACGATCTGACAGACTTCATTTCATTCAAATATGATCTTCTTTTGAGTGAGTTGAATCATTGAATGAACAATCTTCAAAAAGTTCTTGATGAAGCATTGATAGAAATTGCAGAAGTCAATGAAGAACTGCATCTGAGTGAGATTATTGAGTGTAAATCAATCAACGACTGCTTGCATCTTTCGCGAGTTCATCTTCAATTCTTCAATTGATATTAAGAGTTCTAGAAAGATAGTTTTCTGAATATGAAACTTGCACTTGTTGATGTCTATCTGTAAATCAGCTTCTTGTAGTCTATTCAAGATCAATCATACATGTCGCTTGTGTTGCTTCAAGATCTTGCTGTAGATGATAATGTTATTTAGATAAATCTGACAAAACTGATGTAGATACTTGAACAACACGTCGTTCATATAATGTTGATAAAACGCAGATTCATTGATTAATTCAAAGAGCATTACATGATATTTGTATGAGTCGAAGAAGATAATAAAGATAGTCAAATCTTCGCTATCTGAGTGCATGCATAGTTTGTTGAACGCGACAATGATGTTCAATCAAGTCAGATACTTGCTTTCTTGTATATGAGCGAAAGTCTCGTCTATCAATGACAAAGAGTAGCAATCTCGTTTGACCAAAGCATTGAGTTTTCTGTAATTGATGCAGAAACGCGAACTATCGTCTTTCTTTTTGATGAACAAGATGAGCGAGACGTATGATGCGAAGCTGAAGAAAATGAATTGTTTGTTTAAATGATCAATCAGATACTTTTTTATCTTCTGAAGCTTATGATTGAACATCTGATATAGTCTGCTTCGAGAAGATGTTTCTTCATTGATCAACTCAATTTTGTGATCATAGAAATGATGCAATGATAGCTGATTAATCATTGCTCGATCGAAAACATCTAGATAGTCGTGATATTCAGAGAAAAGCTTGATCTTGACTTGCTCAAGAGCTTCAGCGTGAAAAAGCTCATGCAGATTCACTTCTTCAGACTTGTTTTCAACTGTAGTTATGAGTCGATCGATTTTCAAGATGATAACAGCAAAGATCTTGACGTCTGATCATTTGACTAACATTTTATATGTTGCTGTCTCTATCATTACTATGTTCATTGAACTGAAAGAGAATGATTTCAGACTGAAATAGACTGATTTCAGACTGAACATCGACTTAGAATTGACGTTAGTCAAAGTCGCGTCACGCTGTTTTAACTGTTCAATGAACTTCTTGTTTTGACTGAATTGAGATGTAACGAAAGTGAAAGATCTCTTCAGTATATGAGTAGAAGTCAAGCTCTTTCATTTCGTGATTGATTTATTGCTTGAGAGTAAAGTAATCAATTTCTGACTAGTAGAATTAAAATTCGAAAATTGAAGAGAATTGATTTGCATATCAATTACTAGATTGATTTTGTTCATTCATGTTTTTTCGAGAATCATTTGATGTTGATTTAATCGAGTGATCAATATAGAAGCTGTGTCAATCATATAATCTTGAACAGTCAGATTTGAATAAATGACATGAGTAATAAGTTTCTTAGCATAATGATCGTCGAATTCTCGAATTAACTTCGCTTTGATCAAAGTCAAAGACTTGATTTGCAACTGATCACAAACAATCTGCGCGATCACTTCATCAATGAACAAATAGTCAGCAGCTTCAATGTCAATCAATGACTTCAATGAGTAACTAATTTCATTGCTAGAAAGTATACATTCAATAGTCAAAGATTTAGAAGCAAAAGAATCATCTGACATGCTCATCGTTGAAGAAATTAACACATTTTTCATTGCATCTTTGATGAAAGTCTCTAGTTTTTTGCCTCGCTATTCTTGAAAGATATTTTCTCATTCTCTTTATTCTTCAAAATGAATGCATGAGATGCAGAAGTGTTGATCTTGTTCAACTGAGAACAATTCTTGAACAAATGATTGAGAGTCTTGCAGATGTAGCAGATAATTGATGATCTCGCTGACTCAGAAGTAGAAGAGATAGTTGACTTAACATAATTGATTATCGAAGTTGTTACTGACAGAAAAGTAACGCGTTTATTAGATACGACAGTGACTTTGATGATGACAGTGCAACGTTCGCTGCGAAACTGATATTTGACTCGTTGTTTACTATTCACATCTTGAAGAAAGATTCTTAAGCGAGTGAGCGAAGTAAAGTTCTTTGAACAGACTGATAAAGCGTTCTGCAAGCGATTATTGATTTTATTCTGAAGATCATTCATCAGAGTGCAATCATCGTATTCAAGATAGCTGAATAGCTTCATAAAGTTGAAGTAGAAGATATTGAAAGACTTGTCTGCTTGTCTCAGAGCATTGTACTTACGACGACACTTTTGATTCTTATTCAGTTTATTGTATATTTCTTTCAGATGCTTAAATAGCTTGTTGATTGAGATGTATGAATGCAAAGCATTATGTCAACGTCAAGCGAAAATGTGCTCAGCAGCATCATCTTCTAGTCTAAATATCACATAAACAATACAGATATTCTCATTATTGAAGTAATCAACATTTGTTTGAAGCTTGTTGTCTATCTTGACTCTTCAGCTGTCTCATGTTAATTCATTTTTATCAGTGAATATAAATGAGTTTGAAAACTTGAAGAACTTGTGATGATCGTTGTTGAATAGAGTGAACGACTTTCGTCAAGTATGATTCTCGATAGAAGTTTGAGACTTCGTAGACTGTTGAGATCGAAGATGATTCGCTGAACGCTGTTTCTTTTTGAGACTCAATACTTTCTCTTGTAGTTCGATGATAGTTTCTTCTTGAGTGTTTATTGTTGTTTGATTGATCTTTAACTCATCAAGTTTCTTGATGTGATCAACTTGTAGATTGATTCATTGCTCATTGAGTTTCAAAGTCATGTCTCATTGATTTCTTAGCTCGATCAGCATCTTGATAATCTCGTCTGACTAATCAATAGCTCATTGACGAAGTTGTTGATTCATGTTGATGTCTCATGAGATAACGACATTCTGAGATCTCGCTGAAGCATTGAAAGAAATAAGAGAAACTCGTCTATTAGCAATGCTTCTAAGCAGATGAGCTGTTTGTGACTCAACTGATTTAGAGTCGTGTGTCATTGTGAGAGAGATAAAGATAGATAGATAGATTTAATTGTGATAAGATTGAGTGATTAATTTGATAAATTTGAGTAAATTTGAATGTGTATTTTGATGAAAGTAATTCAAAGAATTTCTTGCGAATTTTCTGAATAGAAGTAGATTATTTCATATCGTCTACACGTTGATAGCAGAGTTGATGAGCATTTATCTACTGTTAGAGATCAACATAGAGCGAGTCATATGAATGTCATTTAACTAATAGATAAATGCTAAGAAAGAAAAGTATTTACAGAAAAGAACTCAATTCTTTATATATGTGTTTCTCAGCTCTGTGCTAGACTCGAAAGAATTGACATCTTACACATATGATGCAGAGTCTCAATGACATCACTACTAGCTCAAATGCTCACTAGACTCAATTAGAATGAAACTCAGGTCAGAGCTAGAAAGAATAGACGAAGGCTAGAATCGTAACAGTTGCGATCATTATAGTTAAGTTTTATGATTTTAAAATGAATGTTATTAAGATATTAAATATGATTGAAAGTGTTAAACTCGATAACTTTCATACATTTTGAAGATTACATGTTTCATAATATCAGAGCAAACATCATCAGTTTAATGAATTTGTTTTGCAATTTAATTAATCTGTTTTGCAGTTCAATGAATCATACATCAGTCAAACTTGCAAAAACGACAGATTGATTCTCAAATCTCATCTCATTCAAAGCTATGACTTGAACTCAATCATCAAAGTTGCACATTAGAAGATGAAATGCTTTCTTTGTTTATTATTATATATATAGCTAGAATCATAATTATATACAGCTCATCGAGATATACAAAACGTTATCACTTGTATCTGAGTAACTGTCTTGCTCTACTCATCATTAACAGAAAGTCTTATCAATCGATCTTGTGCTTCGTCATCAATCATGCATCAAGTTCACTAATGTGATGAATTAACTCAATGAAATCATTCTGATTGCGTCTCTCAATATCTTCATGATCGCGCATGTTTAAATTTTGTAAGAATGTTTTCTTCATATTTTTTATGTAAGATGAGATATGCAAGTCAGAATTATCACATTCTAACAAAACTGCAAAGTATTTATCTGTAAAAAAAGTCATTTTCTGCAAGATCTTGAAGCTACTTTTGTTGTAAGTTGTAGAAAGTCTGAGTATTCTTATCTTTTTGAAGATAGCAAATAAATACTCAATATGATTGAAGATCTTGAATGTTCATGTCATGCTGATCAATGAACTTTGACATCACACTTAACATCATCAACTCATGAACATGAGAAAAACTTTCTGTCGCTGAATACACTGCGTTTATTCAAGAACTTGCAAATCGCAATATCAAATTCTTAACAGCGATTTCATCGAATAAAAAAGAGAAATTTGCAAAACAATGACATTATACAATCACAAGAGCGAAATCTTTCTATCTGCTTTTCATATAGAGCACATGACTCATTTTCTTCACTGCAAAATGCAATGCTTACAATCTCTTCATATATACTGAGTGTCTCTTGATTTTCGATCTTACGAATCAACAAAGATTCTCAATTTCGAAAATTACATTTAATGTGTCTTTATGATTTAAGTACGATGACAGTTTAATCAATTGAATCAGTCTTTAACATTCTGTCAATGTACTCAAAAAGTAGCAGCGTATCTGCTTTGAAATCAGTTAAGCACACGCAGTTGATTTAACTCAAGATTGAAAATCATGAAATGTTAGCTCACAGAATCTTTCTAACAGCTGTGTCAGACTACTGCAAAGCTCAATTTTCAGATGAGTGAGATCATTTACTTGCACATCAAGCAAAAACATGAGTTAAACAGATGATATTCACGACGCGTTTGTAAATGATTGATTTCGCTTACATCAATATAGTTGACTGATCTCAGATTCATGATTTCAAAAATAATGATGAAATCACGAAAAAGCTAAATGAGTTATTGAATTTGCTGCAAACGATAAATATGTGATTACTCAAGATCTTACACACTATGACTGAGAACAAAATCATCAAAAATGCAACAACTTAAATCAAATTAAATAATGTGAAATTAATTTGAAATATTGCAAAGAATGTTAACATGTTGAGTCTAATCAATCATTGCAATGCATTCATAATGAATAATTTGAGCTTTGTGAAGACTGCAAGAAGTCAAAAATAGTGATGAGAATGATAAAATTAATAAAAGAAGAGTTTAAACTGTTGTTGATATAATGTTAAAGAATGAAAGAATGAATTATCATTGAAAATTTAAAGTGAGTACAATGATGACATTCATTATAGCAACACTTCATACTATAATTTGTTTATAAATAAGTCTCTGTAAATATATATAATATACATAGATAAAAGAATCGACATATGCAATTTTTTTTATTTCTTCAAGTTTTACGTGCTTATGCAGTTTAAGACTATAAAACATGATGCTATTTACCTAAATAGTAGCATTGAAGCGCTGTGTGTATGCTAAATTACATGTAATCTAGTCATAATCGCTGCTGTATATCTTTTCATTGAGCAGTCAGATTGTTAGAGTGCACATACAAGCGCACGACATGTTTATATAATTAAGTAATCATATAAACAAATTGAAATTATGAAAGCTGATCACTTCAACGTAAGCTTTCAAATTTGCTGTTTGATCATTTAGCTGAGCGAGCTAAATGAGTAATCGATGTGTTGTGAAAGTTGATCACTTTGACATGAACTTTCATTTGCTGTTTGATCATTTAGTTGAGCAGATTAAATGAGCTTTGAATTGTTTGTGAGCATCATGATGCAATGCTCAATCTGTGTATTGTGAAAGTTGATCACTTCAATGTAAGCTTTTGAATTTGCTGTTTGATCATTTAGCTGAGTGAGCTAAACGAGTGATTGATGTATTGTGAAAGTTGATCACTTTGACGTGAGCTTTCGTTCGCTGTTTGATCATCTAGTTGAGCAGACTAAATGAGCAATCTGTGTATTGTGAAAGCTGATCACTTCAACGTGAGCTTTCAAATTTGCTGTTTGATCATTTAGTTGAGTTAGCTGAATGAGCAATCAATGTATTGTGAAAGTTGATCACTTTAATGTAAGCTTTTGTTCGCTGTTTGATCATTTAGTTGAGTTGACTAAATGAGTTCACTTTGACGTGAGCTTTCGTTTGCTGTTTGATCATCTAGTTAGTCAAACTAGATGAACAATCTGTGTATTGTAAAAGCTAATCACTTCAACATGAGCTTTTATTTGCTGTTTGATCATCTAGTTAGTCAAACTAAATGAGTAATCTGTGTATTGTGAAAGCTGATCGCTTCAATGTAAGCTTTCGAATTTGCTGTTTGATCATTTAGCTGAGCGAGTTAAATGAACGATTGATGTATTGTGAAAGTTGATTACTTTGACGTGAGCTTTTGTTCACTGTTTGACTATTTAATTGAGCAGGCTAAATGAGTTTTGAATTGTTTGTGAGCATCATGATGCGATGCTCGATCTGTGTATTGTGAAAGTTGATCACTTCATCATGAACTTTCATTCGCTGTTTAATCACATGATCTTGTTGTTTGTGAGCATCGCAATGCGATGCTCAATCTGTCTATGTGAGCATAACATGCGCTCATCATGCTGTTACTGCTTTGTCAATTCTCTTTCTGTTCTAATATTACTTGTCTTAGCTGATTGACTGTGAATTCAATTCTTTTTCGCAGTCTCTTTATCTGCATCTTTTTAAAGATGACATCGTAATACTTGCTTGTACTAACTTCAATTCTAACTTTTTTTTGCAAACTTTTCATTACTTTTCGCTTTTTCATTTCTTTGAGTTTCACAATCGCTCATGTTTACTATTTTTGCTGCGAATTCGCATTTTGCAAATTGATTGTATTCTTATTGTTATGCACATTTGCATGTGAATTTAGCATCAATGCATTGAGTGAACTAAACATGTATTGTGTTTTTCTATTTGCTGATGTAAGTGATTTTTGTTGATTGCAAAATAAATCAACAATGTCGTTCTGCAGTTGTTTGCTTGTTGATGAACTCATGCTAAGTTTATTTTATAAATTTATTTTCATTTTTAATGTTAACTTTTTGATTTCTATCGTCGACGTTTTGAATTCTGACTTTAAGCTATTGCTTCTGCTGAGTTTCACGTTATCATTCGCGAAACAAGATAAGAACGAGCGCATAAAGCGACTCTTTATATTTCTTTTCATAGAGATTTTTTCTCATTTTGAGCTTCTGACTTCTAAAAATTCACTTGACTTCGCTTAAATATTTCTTTAATCTCTTATTCAGAGCGTTTCACGTAGACAGTAACTTTAGTGTAGAGATTTCTCAATTTCTATTTCGAAATCTGCAATAAATCGTCTTCTATTATCAACTTATATCAGATGAAAATGATATAAATTTAGTCTGTAAGAGTCTATATTACTCTTTTGATAGAAGATGCTTGACGCAATTGCTTTATATTTCAGATATCAAAGTAGTCATGTTATCTCGCTCAGAATAAATGATTGTCAATGACATTGTCAGAGAAATTCTGAATGTAAAGCGCTTTGTGATATATTCAATCTCAATTATATATTATTTTGTCAGCATTTCTAATTGTTCTGATATATTTTAGCATAATCTGTCATCTTTCAAACCGTTATCTTCACGTCTCAATGTAAATTTGACAATGAAAGAGAAGAAGAAGTTTGCAATCTTGCTTCGTGTGAAAGATGTTTAATGAAGTGATGTTTGTTGTGTCATGATGATTACGCTTTCTTGTCAAACGCATTTGAGCATCTTTGCGCTTTTTTCTTCTGTCTGTTAATTTACATATGTGATCATCTCATTAAGAAACGAAACTATCATAATACAATGATTCTTCTTTTCTAATAATAAATTTATGCTTGAAATTGAGTGATTATGCTTTTCGCTTACGTTTCAGCCTTGTTTCGAAAGCTTCTATAAGCTCTGAAACATCTTTCATATCTTCGCTCAATATTCATTGATTATATTCAATGAAATATTCTTTTCATTGTATCTTATAATATAAGATTTTCTTTCTTTTTTGCTTCTGTAGAATTTTTTCTATCTTTCATTCTTACTCATTATCAATAAGCTTGAATATGAAATAGTTGAGTATAGAATCATCATTTAGCCTACGATTATATGACTTTAAAAGAAATACATGAAAGATAGAATGAACTCTATAAATGATTTTATTGAAGCATCAGAGAGAAATTTCGCGACAGCGACCTATTGAAGCATATGATATACCAAATCGATCGGCAAGTTATAGAGCACAATCGTACGATCAAAACAAGCCCCTATTCGACTCAATAACTTCAAAGATGACTGCGTCGCAAGTCAAAAATCGAAAATCAAAATTTTTCGCGCCCACGCAGGCCAAAATCGGCGGCGAAACGAGAGTTCATCAACGCAGAAGAAAGAATCATCAATTCAGACAGTAATTTGATTGATAAATCGAAGAGCAAACTCACACGAAGAGAACAAGTCATCAATTGACTTCAGAACAGCACAGAAGACTGCGTACTGACACAAAAATCGAAATCGAACTCTTTTGCGCCCGAAGGTCGCACAGAGAACAACATTGTTTCAGAGAAGTACAGCGTTTCTTATCAAATCACTATCTGTTTTACCTTTTCTTGGTGCGCAAGGCAATAAGTCAAGATCAGTCGTTACTATTCTGAGCGAGATAACGCGACTACTTCGATACACGAGATATAAAGCAATTGCGTCAAGCATTTTCTATCAAAAAGAGTAATCTAGGTTCTTGTAGACTAGATTTATATCATTTTCATCTGGCATAAGCCGATAATAGAAGACGGTCTATTGCAGGTTTCGAAATAGAAATTGAGAAACCTCTACACTAGAGTTACTGCCTACGTGAAACGCTCTGAATAAGAGGTTAAAGAAATATTTAAGTGGTGTCAAGTGAATTGTCTAGGAGCTCGAAGCTCGAAACTCGGAAAAACCCTCTATGAAAAGAAATATAAAGAGTCGCTTTATGCGCTCTTCCTCGCCCCGTTCCGCGAATAGTAACGCGGAACTCAGCAGAAGCAATAGCTCAGCGTCAGAACTCAAAACGCCGACGATAGAAATCAAAAAGTCAACATTAGAGGTTGAAACAGATCTATGAAACGGACTTAGCATGAGTTCGCCAACAAGCAAACAACTGCAAAACGACATTGTTGAGTTATTTCGCAGTCAACAAAAATCGCTCACATCAGCAAATAGAAAAACGCAGTACATGTTTAGTTCACTCGACGCATTGATGCTAAATTTACATGCAAATGCGCACAACGACAAGAATACAATCAATCTGCGAAATGCAAATTCGCAGCAAAAAGAGCAAACACAAGCGATTGTGAAATTCAAAGGAATGAAAAAGCGAAAAGCGATGAAAAGTTCGCAAAAAGAAGCTAGCATCGAAGTTAGTACTAGCAAGTGCTACGATGTCACCTTTAAAGAGATGCAGATAAAGAGACTGCGCGAAAGAATTGAATTCGCAGTCAATCAGCTAAGACAAGCAATATCAGAACAGAGAGAGGCTATAAATCATAGCTTAATCTACATTCGAAGAGCATGCGACGAAAGTATAGAAAACCCGATTCAGAAGCAAATTGATCGACTTCAAAGTCAAACAAACAACAAACTGAAGATCATTCTACAATTGGTTCAACAAAATGCTGAAAACATCAAAAAGGGAATCAACGCAAAGCAAATGACAGAGAATTCGCAAACCTTGCAGAAGGCGCAGGTTTCGCAAACGTCGCAAGTCATGCAAAATTCGCAAAAATCAACGCAGAAGCTCACATATGCGCAAAAAGCAGCTCAAGTCACAAGCGTAAATGCAAATGCAAACACAAATGCAAATGCGAATGAAAATGCAGGCGAATGAAACCTGGTTACCAAAAAACCCTCGCCAAAGTCACAAGAGATATCATATCGCGAAAGAAGATTGATAGTCACTTCGAAAAATGAGAACTGAATCTTACAAGCGATAAAAATGCGCAATGCAGTGAACAACGCACTGAAGAAGGCAAAGTCTGACATAATAGTCGCTACAGTGGCTAAAACACAAAGAGATAACAATATTGCTCTAACGGTTTCAGAGAAATACATCGCGGAAGCTCTACTGAAGCAAAGAGATATATGAGAGCATATATTCGAAGTCAAAAGTATCAAGAAGAATGAAAAATGGTACAAGATAGTGATACACAGTCTGAAAATTGATATCTTGAACATGAAGATCGAAATGAAATATCTGAGGATCGAGCTAGAGAAGTACAATCCTGGATTGAAGCTGATAATCAACTCGATATGATTATCAAAAGGTGAAAATAGAGCAAGAAAGAACCATGCTTCGACGATACTGACGTTTAAAATCGAAGCCGAAGCACAAAAACATTTGAAAAAACGGGTTCTAGCAGCGAGATCAACATATCGAACGGTCGAATATCGAGATTATCGACCAAGCGATCAGTGTCAGAGATGTCAAACATTCGAACATTTGCAGAACAAGTGCAATAAATCATCAAGATGCTTGTTTTGTGAACGAAATCATCTAACATGGGAGTATAAATGTCAATTACCTACGTGCGAAGACAAGCAACCATGCAATCACATGATTTCTAGATGCTGCAACTGTCAAAATGCGCACTTCGCAAACAGCGCAATGTGCGAAACATATCAGGCAGCTCAGTCTATTAGCTCACAAAAAGATCATCTAGTCACGGAATTGTAATGAGTAGTGCATTCGAAATGTCACAAAACAACGCAAATGACGAAAGCTTTGCAAACACGTCGAATATTCGAATTCTACAGCACAATTGTGCAAGGTCAACGCAAATTATGCATGCATGCATGGAATTTGCGAAAAACAAGGCAGATATTGTTATACTACAAGAATCGTGAATGAAAGATGAGAATATAATAATTTCGCATCCGTCGTTTATCTGTATCAAATCAAATGTTTAGAATACTCGTGTCAGAGTACTGATATTTGTTGCGAAAAACGCAAAGGAATTTACATGCACATCAAGATCAGACATAGTCAATAGCGAAGATATGCAAGCGATATCAATAGCGAACAATAAAATTCAGGGGAAAATTTTATTGTTCAATATTTACAACGAAAAGTCACAAAACGCAGATAACAAGCAATTATACACGATTGAGCGAGAATTAGCAAAAGTTATGCTAAATTCTGAGCAAAAAGTTATTATCGTCGAAGACTTTAATGCACATCATAGCTGGTGAAACGCAAAAATTTCAAATTCTATTAGAACGAAAGCGTTAATAAAGTGAGTAAATTTACATAAGTGCGATCTGATTAACACTTCTAATATAGACACATATCACAGCTATTCGAGTCAGTCAAGCTCGATACTTGATTTAGCATTCGCATCAAAGAATATGCGCAATCACATCAAGAATTGGCATATAGATGAGAACGCAGACACAGAATTCGACCATGAAGTAATTCTATTTACAATAGTTACGGAAAAAGTGAAGTTGGTCGAAAATTCGTTGAACGCGTCATACAATTTGCAAAAAGCCGACTGAAAAAACTTTGAGAAGCATTTGCAAAAGGCGAAAGACAAAATGATTGTCAAGATGCAAAGAATCACGAGTTTAGAAGCAAAAGCCATTTATTTGACTGAATGCATCAAGAATACAGTGGAATTATTCGTATTTAAACAGCGAATATGCGCAAAATCAAAACCCTGGTGAAACAATGAGCTCATCGAAAGGCGAAAGGCGCTGTCGTCAAAAAAGCGAATCTGGAAAAGATGCAGAAGTGACGACGCATGGACAGAGGTAGTGCAAACGCGAAATTCGTACCATGATGCAATAAAGCTGGTCAAAAACCAATTCTGGATCAATTTTTTGAACAACGCCGAAGGGAAAGAAGTGTTTCAGACATACAAGTTCACTAAACCACGTCTAATCGAAAAGCTACTCTCGATACAAAACTCGCAAAAAGAATTGAAGATCGAATTCAATGAAAAGTGCGAGGCATTTCTGAAAGCAATGTACTCACCACCTTCGGAAATTCAAATCAATGAAGAATTACTATCGAACGAAAGTATACAGTGATCAAGAGTTATCGAAGGGGAAATCAAGTACGCTATTAACTTCTCAGCACTCAGAAAAGCACCCGAACCAGACGGAATGTCATTTGCAATCATACAGCGAGCGTACAAAACTATATCGAAAATCTTCAATTTAGTGTACTCAGATTTGATTGAAAACGACTATCATTCGAAGATATGACGCGAAGGCACGGAAATTATTCTAAAAAAACCAGACAAGCCGGATTATTCAATTTCGAAGGCATACAGAATTATTACGCTGCTAAACTGTTTAGGCAAAGTAGCAGAAAAAATAATAGCAGTGCGACTGTCATACACAGCTGAAATTAACGATAAGCTGCTGGATTTTGATCAAATGGAAGGCAGAAAACAAAGATCAGCTATAGACGCAGTACTAAACCTAGTACATGATGCGCAAATGGCGAAAAGTCGAGAAAATACGCTTATCTGTTTACTTCTAGATGTCAAAGAAGCTTTTAACCATGTTGCGTTAAAACAACTGGTCAAAATATTGATTAAATTGAAAATATCGATCAATTTAATCAATTGAGTAAAATGTTTCTTACAAAATCGGATTATTGGCTTAGCATTTGACGACGAACGTCAGAAACCAAAGGAAATAAGCACAGAAATACCACAAGGCTCATCTATCTCGCCCATTTTATTTCTAATTTATATTCGATACTTGTTTTCAAAGATTCGCGCAAAGTTCGGAAATTTACAGTCATTCAGCTATATTGACGATGTGGCGCTATACATTGAGGGAAGAAATATTGACAAGAATGTGAAAATGCTGAAAAACGCAGCAAAAATCGCTTTCACATGGGCTGAGAACAACGCAGTGCAATTCGATGACTCGAAATCTGAATTGATACACTTTGAAAGTCACAAGGCGGCACTCAACCAAATGGTTATTCTACTCAATAACACGGTCATAAAACCAAAGACATGCGTACGATGACTAGAAGTCTGGCTGAATCGAAAGCTCAACTTCAAAGTTCATGTGCAAACGAAAATCGCGACAGTCACAAGAACGCTACACTCGTTGTTTAGATTAATGAATAGCGAGTGAAGACTAAATGTCAAATCAGGAAAGCAGTTATATCTGGCATGCGTCACGTCTATTAGCGATTATGGCGCCGAAATATGGTGGAATAATCAAAAAAGCTACTTAGTCAAACTTCGCAAACTGCAAAACGCTGCATTACGGAAAATTCTGGGTGCGTTTCGAACATCATCGATAGATGCTATGCAAATAGAAGCCGAAATCCCGCCGATGAAGGTGCGATTAGACCAAAAGTGCAAGAACTATGCAATTCGAATAGTTGGGTTACCGGAAAAACACCCTATCAGGAAAAGAACGCCTATTTCGTATTCATCTCAATACTCTACCGGATTGGACCTAGAGCTGAACGCATCGAAATACCTGAACTGGAACGAGACGAAGACGAATTTACCTCGAAAAGCCAAGAAGTGCAAAGACAGACCCACGCAGATATATCGAATATTGAACAAAGTGCAAAAAACACTGAATTCAATAAAAGAAATCGAAATTTCTCACTTCAAGGAACCGTGGGGTCAAGAAATCGAGCATTTAGCAAAAATTCAAACCGAATTTGCAAGAAGCGAAACCAGCGAAACGGTCAATACGCACTACAGGAAATTAGAAAGAATTATCAAAAAGGCGAAGAACATAGTGATGTATATTGACGCATCGCAAATTCGGAAAAAGATAGCAGAGGCCGAAACAGGAACTGGAACGGCAGTGATATTCACGCATGAACTCGTCAGATTCAGCAAAGCGACAAGCGTTTCTGACAAAATAATCACAACGGAAGCGAAACTGCAAGCTATTAGCGATGCAATCGCAATATGCAGCGAAAAAGCACTCAAAAACAGCGGAATTTGAGTGTACATGAACAGTCAAATGACTTTGCAAAGATTAAACGCAAAGAGCAACGTCAATGCGAAGTTATTCGATGATATACGACAAAACTTGACCAATTTACGTCAGAATCAGTGTCAAATCCGCATACAGTGAATATCGAGTCGCAAGAGCATTATTGGGAACGAAAAAGCAGACCAATTGGCCAAAAGCGCTGCCCAAGAATTACCAGTTACCGGCAACACGGAAGCAACCATCATAAGATTCGTCAAAAAGCAAATTTGCAAAGAGGCGGAATTACAATGGTTAAATGCCTGGAAAAGCAGCACCAAGAAGGGAAACCAGTATCGAAAGCACATATCGGATGTGAACCTAAGTCATAAGCCACTAAAAGAGCTGAGGAAAATCGATAGACTAACGTTTTCAACCTTTATTCAGCTGAAAATGAAACATGACTATTTCAAGAGCTATTTGCATCGATTATCAGAGAATAATTCGAACAAATGCTATGAAATATGCAATGCGAGGCAAACGTCGAAGCATTTACTGCTGAACTGCAGGCATTATAGAGCAGAGCAGATAAAGCTTAAGGAAAAAGCTCAGCTCAAAAACACAGACACTATATTAACACTGTTCATCACCAAGATTGGAAGAATCGCAACACTAGAGTATTTGAAAAATACTCGAATTGCGACGAGAAAATGACTATTAGAAACGGAAGAGTAGAACGCGAAGGGTGCGAAGGGACAAAGGAAAACGGGAGTACGATGACGAGGGTTTGAGCGAGAGCGCTTGTATGCGCAAACTATCGATGTGATTGACCAATGAGAAGATATAAAGCAGCGACTTTGGCCAGGTTACATGTAACTTAGCATACATACAGCGCCTAGACAGTGCCATAGCCATAGGCTGCATGCACTTAATGAAGAAATAAAAATAAAAATAAAATCTATAAATGATTGAAAGATCAAGATGATACATCTGCTTGTCTATGAATTCTTGTATATGAAAGAACTTTATCATCTTATTTGATAACTTCTTGTTCAATTTCTTCTGCTTCAGATTTTTTACTGATAGCATGACTAAATCATTAACATTAAAGAACTTAAACTTATGTTTTCAATTATAGTACTTTGTCTGAGCATTGATCGCATTTTGTCATCATTTCATCAACATGTTTCACACATTTTGCAGCATTTCAACGCGTTTTTTTGCTGCTGATACTTCTTCTTTCATAGCATCGTTCTCAATGTATATGTCAAAGATGAATTCATAGTCATACATGACTTTAAAAGAACTACAGCTCAACGAAGCATGCTTTGTCTGATGATAAATGAACTCGACTATGAATAGAAGCGTAGTTCAATCATCTTGCTTTTCAAAACAATATACTCTTAAATAATGTTTCAATGTTTGATTCTGTCATTCTGTTTAATTGTCTGTTTGTGAATAAAAAGTAATGCTTAGTCATTATTTCATCTTGACATGATAGCAGATCTCTGATCAGAACGCACTGATAAATAAATTATCTTTATCAATAACTATATCATTCAATGCTTCATATCTTAAAGCAATCTGCTCAAAGAACAACTTTGCTAACTTTATGACAGTCAGAATCTTCTTCATAGACAGATAACACGTCATCTTCGTGTAATAATCAACTATCACAAGAATTAAGTCATACATGACTTCTTTTCATTTACTAGACGACAGATCTGTTATGAAATTCATAGTGATTTCTTTTCATGAATCTGTGAATCGAAGTAATGATCTCAACTCGTCATAGGATAAATGACGTTTCATCTTCATTCTTTGACAAATGTCACAAGTATTTACATACTTTTTGACATCTTTGTTTATACTTTTTCAGTAATATTTGCAATCTAATAGCTCGCTGATCTTGTCAGCATCAAAATGCTTTGCTAACGAGTCATCATGATGATGTTTCAACAGCTCTTCTCTGATAGAAAGATCTTCTGAAACATACAATAATTCATTGTACTCTATCATTTCTTGACTATTCAATGTTCAAGCTTCAGCATCATTCTTTCATATACTCATCGTTTCGTCTGCTTTTAATCTCACAGCAAATTCATCTTCTTGCTGTAAAATCTTGATGAGCTTGACTATGAATTTACTACTGAAGTCGTATGTCATTTCATGAATTGTCAATACTCTGACAATTGCACATGAAATAAATTGTTTGCAATCAACAGTTTCAGTAACAGAATTAAGCTGTTTCTCAGCTACATTGCAGTCTCTATGAATTAATGTTTTGATGTCTATGCTCTTTGAAGTTGTTGATTTGAATTGAGAAATTTTATCTTTTGAGAAATGTACTTCATTTAGATGCGTTTCTTGCACTGTTAAAATCATAATTCTCAGCAGCATACTTCTGACATGCATTGCTGAACATGTACTCATGTTTTCATTGACATTGTGAACAGATATCTTCTTGACTTCATTAATCACTTGTGTACAGTAAATTTCATCTTGCAATCTGCTTTTGATATGTTTTGCTGAATATCTTCGTTCACTGACATTGTGAACAAATGTCTTCTCAATATCATTAATCACTCACGTTCATCAATGAATTTCATTTTGCAGTCTGCTTTCAGCAGATTCTGCTGAATATCTGTTCATACTTATACTGTGAATAAACATCTTCTTGACATCATTAATCACTTGTATACAGTATAGTTCTCTGATTGCTACAAATATAAAACTATTTAAGCTTTTTATTCTAGTCAGCTTTTGCTGCAGAGTGAGCAGCAAACAATTTGCAGAGATGTTTTCATTCTTATAATCAGATCATCTTGATGACACATTGATTGAGTTTGTCTTTTCTGATCTATGCATTATTTCAAAGTTGCAGATCAACAATTTCATGACTCATCTGACTTGTCTTTCATTTAGCTTTCAAATGTTCATAAAATTCTTCAGATTATTATGATCAGTCAGAACTTTGACAGTATGATAATTGTCTTTCACATAGTGTTGTCAATGTTTAAACATTGCTACTATGATTAGAAGTTTCTGATTATATGTTTCATAATTTCTTTCAACGTCTATCATAATTCTGAATTAGAATGCAATTAAATGTCATTGATTTTCATCATCTGACTAAGACAAAATACTTGCGACTGCATAATTGAATGCATCAATCTCAATGTGTATATGTCGCTCTGAGTCAAAGTGTCTTAGTATAAATGCTCTAATAAAGACGTCGCGAAGCTGATTAAAAGCTTGTTTCGCTTCGCTCAATCATATGAATGAACTCATTTTTATATCTTTTACACTATTTCTCAGCAGTTCTGTTAAAGACTCTGCTATCTGAGAGTAGTGATGTATAAAACGTCAATAGAAATTGATGAACTTCAGAAAAACTTGTATTTTTTGATATATCTTCAATCTAAATCACGTTTTGATGATGTTCATTCTACTTGAGTTCATCGAAATGCTCTTAATGAATATGACAAATTCTAGAAAGTTCACTTTAATGATGAAGAATTCACACTTCTTCAAGCTAGCATATAGCTTGAACTTTCTTAATCTTTCAAGAATCTGCTTCATGTGATCTACATTATCAGTCTTCTCTATGAAAAAGATTAGAATGTCATTCAAATAAACAATACAAAAGTTGTTTAAAAGCTCTGTCAAGATCTTATTAATATAAGTTTGAAAGATGATAAATGCATTAATTAAATTAAACAACATGATCATGTATTTAAAGTGATCATAATGAGTATGAAACATCATTTTTCACTCATCTTCACGTTAAATTCTGAAACAATGATAAATGTTCTTCAGATTTAATTTAATGAACTGCTTGATTTTACTGAGTCTGTTTAGAGTTTCACTAATTAAAGACAGCAAATGATGATTTTTGATAATAATCTTATTCAGATTTCAATAGTTTATGCATAAATGAAGATTATCATTCTTTTTAAAAATGAATAAAATAGACGTGTCAGTCGAGTTGATGAAGTGCTTAATTCATTCTTTCGCTAAGACATTATCTAAATACTGTCTCAGAATCACTAACTCTGTGTTCAACAGATTATACAATGATTCATATGATGACTCTGCAGTGATTTCAATTGCATGATCGTGATCTTCATGCAAAAGCAATTTGTCAACACTTTCTGTTAAGAATACATCTTTGTATTCTTTTAATTCAATGAGTAAAGTCTGCATTTCAGATGCATTTGTAATATGACTTGTCATGTTATTCATTGCTTTCACTTGATGTTCAATGATTGACTCTTCAATGACGTTGATCATGACAAAAGCATACACAGTAGACTCATATTGTAGAGCTTTTGCAAAATCTTCTGCAATGAATAACTTGAATGCATGCTCATTCATGTTGAAACGTTATGTTCTTGCAATTATGTTTATTTGAATATGCTTGAATTGCATATTCAACATACTCAGAATCAGAAAAGATTTCTTCTTGTCAATAGCATAAAAGATATTTATATCTTTTTTCTCTATGTTTCAGCTGTCTCTCAATCAATAACACATTTTATAGACGTCATAACAATAAACATTCTGATCATTTATTCAAATAGATCTTGAAAGATCAACGTTCAACAAAAGCATACTCTGTTCAATGATGAAACATTGATTAATCACATTCGTCTTGACATCAATATTCATATGAATCTTTGTTTCTGTCTTCTGATCTTCTTGAATTACATGCTGTTTATATATAAAAGTCTTTACAAAGAGAATTTCTTGTTTTTTTCTCGATGATTTGAAGTGTTCATTGAAAGTTTGTCTTTTTTCAAAATGTTGAAACGACTCATATGCAACATTGAATCCATGAATACTTGATTTGCATCAAATTCTTTTGATCTGTTCTTGATCTTTTCATCTTTACAATCAATAAAGTAATGACTTTTTCAATTGCACATGTAACACATTATGTTGAACAAATTCTTGTTATAACGTGATAAAGTGTGTGAGCTTGTGTTTGATGAAGAGTTAAATTTAATTGATCGATGAGATTTCTTTCACTTTGAATGAGTATTGTTGATTCTATCTTGATCATGCAAGTCTTTGTCTCAAGATCGTTTCAATGACAAGATGTGTTTTTTTCGCAGATTTGTTTTCAATTGAGCAACAAGATTGATTAATGCATTTTATGTGATAGAAATCGACTGCACATCAATAATGATCATGCGCAGTTCAGATCTCAACTTGATGAATAAATGAGTTCATTTATGCTCATCATTATACAACGAAAGTTGATGTTTCAGAGTGCTCAGATGAGTTGCAAATGTTCATATTATCTGATCTGAACGTTGCAATGTGTTCACGTATTATTGAGTCACATTTATGCTTCGATTCATTGAATTCTCAATTAAATTCAAAAGAAAGTTAATAAAATTAAATCACATCTGCTGAGCTGCAAACATAGTCTTTTCATGATTGAATCAAAGTTTCTTTGATTCATTCTTCAGATAAATCATGCAGTACAAAATCTTTTTCTCATCACTTTCAAAATGTCAAGAAGTATTTTAAAATGAAAAACAATCACAACGCGCGCAAAGCAAATTTTTGAAAAGAGCAATACAATCAAGACAGAACGAATCTAGAAGGCGAATAAACGACGATGAATCGCATGAACTGCAGCAATGCTGGTTCAGAGACGATTGCGAGCGACGTTGACTCGTCACGAAGAAACAGCAACGTGAGGTCAAAAAGCTTACGCAACGACGAGAAGTATGTTGCTAACATTATTGATCTTCTAATACAGACATCAACGTTAGAGAAAGAGAAGAGCAAAGATCATTCGTGAAAAGAAGTAGCAGTGAAGCTGATGCGACGCCTTTGAAACGATTCAGAAGGAAAAAACAACAAGAATCAGAACGCGTTCATTGCGAAGAATGTACAGAAACTGAAGACATTTGTACAACTGCTTAACAAGCAGCTACAAACATCAGATAGCATGCAAACGCAAGATAGCATGCGCTTCTCATCGAGAATCACATCATGAACGAACGTGACAAGAGAAGAAGTAACAACGAGAAAGCAACGTCTCAGAGACGAATTGTCATCGCTTCGCAAGAAACGAGAAGTCATGATGAAGATAGCAGAAAGAAAGAAAATAGAGAAGATACAAAAGAAATCTATTGAACAGATTCTTCAAGAAATCACAAACGTGTTGACAGCTCAAAGAAATCTAATCATGTCTCTTCGCAAGCTTGAAAGCGAAGACATCACACTTCACGCAGTGAGCTCAGAAGTTCGAGCAAATCTGAAAAGATCTCAGACATGAGCAAAAGAAATCGCGAACTCGACGCGTATAGTGCGTCGAATCTTCACTGTGCTAGCACATGAAGTACGCATCACAATAGACACAAGCAATCAGAAAGTGATCATTAAAAGACTGGTAAAAGACAATGCAAGACTTCATGAAAATCTAGAGATTCTAAGAATAGTCTGATTCAAGAAAGTAGTCGAAAGTGAAAAGACTCACTCGTCGCTCATTGTAGAGATCGCAATCGAAGCGATGACGAATCAACTAATGAACGAGAACATGCTAGACTCATATCAAGAATGCTCATGCAAGCTGTTTGAAAAGAACTGTCACATCACTCAGTTCTACAGATGCTTTGAATTTGATCATATGATCAGATTCTGCAAGAAGAAACAACGCTGCGCTAAATGCGCAGACAAACATCACATTGAAGAGTGCGTGATGTCTTCAAATAAAAGATGTTGCGTCAACTGCAACGAAGATCACGAACTCTGAAGACGCATTTGCTTCAAATGACGACAGCAGATGAAACAGACATCAGAAATCTACAGAAACAGATCGATCAGATATTCAAAAGCATCGAAATACAATCGCGCATTTCTCTCGCTGTTTCTGAACTCTCTAAGCTCAATCAATTCGTTGAACTCAACAGACTTCGCAGATTCAACGAATTCTTCGAGTTCAGCAATCATCATGTTGAAAACATGCAATCGAGACATCAGATTAACATGACAGGCGATAGAAGTCAAGAAGAGACGAGTCGATCTCTTTTCATGCGCGACTAGCGACTCAGATGAGATGACATCTGAGCAGACTCAGAAACACTCAATCAGAAAGCGCGAAAGACTCTCAGTGATCAAAAGCATACAAAGAGTCTTTTCAGCGCAGAGTCAACAACAGCTACAAATAACTTTATGACAAAACAACTCTTTCTACGAATTCTACAGTACAACATCAGAAAGTCATTGAAGATTCAAGAATCATTCTTGATCGACAGAGAAGTTCGCAAATTCAACATAGTAGTCATACAGAAGCAAGAATACAACATCAACGACTCATAATCGTTTAGCTCAGCTCACAACTTCTTTCATCTAGTGAAAAACTCGTCATCTCAATCAAGAACATGCATATATGTTAACAAACGCTTAAAATTCAATCAGTGAACAGTAGAGACAGCTGAGTCAGACATCTGTTCAATCAGAATATTAACTCGCAACACAAATGACAAAACGCAGACGCTAAGACTTCTAAACGTCTACAATTCAAGCTCACTATTCATCACATTCACAGAGAAATTCTCAACTATTTCTCGCTTGAATGAACTACTCAAGAATGACTGCAAACAACTAGTCGTAGAAGACTTCAACTTACATCATTCACACTGAGAGAAACGAAGATGCTTCACTCAACATACGACAGCTGATACTCTACTAAACATCATTACAAATGCAAGACTGAAATTATTGCTGAAATCAGACACTATTACTCGCGAAGCTCACAATCAATTTACGACGATTGATTTAGTCTTTAGCAGCGAGAAAATACAGTTCATGATACGCAAGTGCGAGGTACGAACTGATCTGCATCAGAAGTCGAATCATCTTTCAATCGTCACAGAGCTATGTCTATAAACAATCTCAGTGCAATTCTCGACTTGATGACTTTGAAAAAAAATGAATACAGAAGCATTGAGTGCTTATCTGTGAATACATCTATCTTTGAAACGCTCTCTAGACGACAAGACTATGATGAATGACAGAGTGTGCAAGATTATCAGAGTGCTACAGAAGATCATCGAGAAATCTATTCTCTTAACAAAGTCATCAAATTGAGCAAGAGACTTTTGAAATCAAAGCTGCTTCGAAGTAGTAATGAAATTAAGATGACTGCGAATCATATGAAAAACGCAAGACACATTAGAAGCGTGAAATAAATATCTGAAGCACAACGATCATAAAAACAAGATCATTCAATAAACGAAATGCGCACACTTCAGGTCACAAATGCATGAGCTGAGCGAAACATTCAAATCGATATGACGATTTGCAAAATGAGCTAGAATCGAAAGTCAGCTATCTAAAAAGCTTTCTCAGTTTTCATCACTGAAGCGAAGCGACGTTGATCATATGATAACGACGTTCGAGAAAAAAATCGAGATACTGCGAGAAAAGTTCTTTCCCTCATCTTCTCAAGCGAATGTCAGCGACATCGCAGAGTCATTCATATCTCTGACAGTCTCATTCAATTCACGCATCACAGAAGATGAAGTGAAGCAGACAATCAGACGAGTAAAAGCAGACAAAGCATCAGACGCTTCAGATATTTCAAACAGAGCGCTTCAAGCGAATCTCGCAGAACTGATCTCAGTACTGACGAGTTTATTCAACGCATGTGTAACACACAAGTATCATTCAAAGCAGTTCAAAAAGACTCAGACAATAGTATTACGCAAATCGAAGAAAAGCGACTATATTGATTCGAAGATGTATCGACTCATTGCTTTGCTCGATATCATGAGCAAAGCGCTGAAGTCGATCATGATCAAAAGACTGAGTGACATAGTCGAGACTCATTGCATGCTATCAAATGCTCAAATGAAAGCGAGACGCAAGTGATTCGTGATCTCGACGTTAGATCTACTAATAGATCAAGTTCACACAGTGTGAAACTGTGAAATCAAATATGTGATCTTCATGCTAAGCTTAAACGTCGTCGAAGCGTTCAATCAAGTTTCACACGTCAGACTTCTGCATACGCTGAAAATGAAAAGAACATCGAGCTACATAATCAAATGAACACGCAGCTTTCTAAAGAATCAAGAGACATCGCTAATATTCGATGAATAAATGAGCGACATGCGCGAGATGAACGCAGGCATATCGCAGAAATTTCTCATTTCATCGATTCTCTTTCTATTCTTCAACGCAAGTTTAATCGAAAAATGCGAAGCACTGAGAATTAAAATCGAAGTGCTCAACTTCATAAATGATATTAACATTCTAATCTACAACAGATTCACTGAAGAAATCTGCAGAACACTGAGCAAAGCACACGACGTCTGCGCGAAATGAGCTCGCACTCATGACGCAACGTTTGCATCAGAAAAGTATGAGCTTACGCACTTCATTAGAAAATCAAGAAGATTCGACATGATGATTAGCATATAAATAGAAAACTCAGTTATCAAATTGAAATCAGACGTACGAGTTCTAGAGATGAAACTGAACATGAAACTGCGATGAGACGCGCATCTTCGACAAATAGAGACGAATCACGTCACAAGAATGCTGACACTTAGTCATCTTGAAGTCTTCACATAAGAAGCTATCTTCACAAAAGCGAGACAAGTATACTCAGCAGTAGTGAGATCAGAAATTGCATTCGAAGCGTCAGTCTGACATCAGCGCGACAAGAAAGATGAACTGTCGAGCAAAGAACGCAGACTAGAAACACTTCAGAATCAGACTCTGCATCACGTAGCAGAAGCATTCAAAAGAGTAAGCATCGAAACTCTAGAGACAGAAACATACACAAGCTCGCTACATGTTCATCTGAACATGCTACAGAACAAGATCACGCTACACAGTCGAGTCAACGATCGAACGCAAGAGATTAGACAAGCATGCGAGCTAATACGCGCTCGTTTGACGAGAGTTAATCGCGTCATTTCTCGCTTACTCGTCATCAAGAAAATAGTACTTCTGAATGTCTTCATTCAACAGAGTGCGAAGATACAGTCGAGATGCAGACGACGCTTTCTCTTCTTCACGATTTCAACAAGCGATAGCATCGCAATAGCACAGTATCACAAAGATCAATGAAATTAATGATGAGAAAAGTACAGAGAACGCGTCGCAGATGTCAACGCAATCTCAGCATAAAGATCGCATCTGAGCAATAAGATGATAAAGATGCGTGATGATCTTCAGAAAGCAGAAAGCATTCTCGCAATGTACATCAGAATCGAATGCATAGATCTGAATGCTTATCTGCACTTTAAAAATGTTTCAGACGTAAATAGCTTACGATGCGATTGCAAATGAAGTCATCAAACGACGAAGCATATACTCATGCACTGCTCGAACTGATCGCATCTGCGATCAAGAATGCTACAAGATGCTGACTTCTTGAACTATTGAATAATCATCGTCATCACGAAGAATCTCAGAGCAGTAGCGAAGATGATGATGAAAACGAAGCTCTTGAAGCAATTTAGAGTGGTTAGAACATTCATTCTCTAACGTGCGATCAACGCGAACAAATTTGATACATACAGTATTCTGTGCTAAGTCTTCGGCTGCGCTTTCCCAACAAACCACCCCCCATCTGCATTCAAACATTAAATTCTCAAATCAAGCTGAGAAACTTCAACATTTGAGCTATTTATTTAGTAGTATATGAGTTATGATTTCTCAATCAATATTTGATATGCCAGCCGTTCGCTATGATTACAGCTGCACACCTCTCGGGCATACTGAATATTAGCCCCTCTATTACCTTCTCTCGTAGATTCGCTCAGGCCCTCTGTAAAATCTGAAATAACTGAGTTTCAGCTTCATTCCCTTTACCCTTCAGCGAATTCAGATTCGAATAAACTTTGTAGACCTTCTTCTTTAGTAGATCTCAGAGATTTTCGATTGGGTTCAAATCGAGGCTGTACGAAGGTCACTTCATGACTTCTATATCATTTTCCTGAAACCAAAGCTTCGATTTTCTGACTCTATGTATCGAAGCGTTATCCTGCATGAACATTAGTTCTGACTTTCATATGCCAGTCAAATTGTATTTCAAAATCTGAAGATAGAAGACTGCTGAATAGCCGTGTTTTTTGAATTCGAAGTCTCGATCGAGCAGGTATAAATCCGATCTTTCAGAACCTCAAAAAGCTTCTCAAATCATAATGGAAAAGGTCTTTCCATTGGGAATTTCCATCACTTTATCCCTATCCCATTTCTGTTTGCGAGTTCCAAACACTCATTCTGGTGTTTTACCTGATCCCCGAGCCACGAATGCCTCGTCCGACCAAATGACTTTTCTTCATTGATTCACGATTCAATCTTCATGTGTTTTAGCTCATTTTAACCGAAGCCGAGCAGCTTCAGATGTTAATTTCGGTCGCTTAAGAGCTAGTCAGTGAGAAATTCCGTGAGCTCGTAGTGTTGCGTTGAGAGTTCTCGCGTTCAAATTGATCTCGATGTTCGTTTTCAGCTGTCTTCAGATGATTTTAGACTTCGATCGTAACTGACGTAACAGTATTCTAACTGCACGGGGGGTAATTGATATGAGCCTTCCTGATCTGGGTTCATTGACTTCGAAGAATGTTGTTTGAAGTCTTCTCAAAACGCACTGAACGATGGTTCGCGAAACGTTCAAATTCCGTTCTATTTGGGTGAATTTTAGACCTAATTGGGCCTGGCCTGATATTTGACCTTTGATGAGCAAAGAAAGCTCCTTTCTAGAAGTCTTGTTACCAGAAATTGAAGTTAACGAAGTTCTTCTGAGCATTGTGAATGCAGTTGAAGAAGGTGGATTGTTTTGAAGGTACGCGATTTTACGTGTTTTCGCGATTCAGTCGAAGACTTAGTGCGGAGTACTGTAGTCTTAAAACTCACTGTTTCAACTGCGTGAAGCAGTCGTATAGACTGCGAGTGGTTTTCTACCTCAGAGAGTTTTGTTCACTCGATACAAGTAGCATAGAGTTTCTCATGAGTCGATCTAATCGATGTCACAAGAATGTATGAATTTATTATTATTATTATTATTATTATTATTATTATTAGTATTTTAAAATGAGATTTTAATGTCGCGAATTCACTTTCTATGTTCTTTTATGATTTTATCATGATACTTCTTCAAAAACATTGAGAATCTTCACTTTTGCAAAATGACTTCATGATGATTTCATTTCATCATCATTAACATTATGAAGACAATGCGTAGATCATTCAAATTCTTCATGAGAGCTTGAGTGAAAGTTTGATGACTTTTCTTCATTGTTTCAATGACTTGCAGAATCTCAATCTTTGATTGAATAACTGTTAACTTTTATTTCTTTTGCAGTTCATCACATTGAAGCATTGCTCATGTCAGCTGTTCATTAATATCAAAAGAAAGTTTATCTTTTGCTTTTTCACTTTCTGATTTCATTATATAATGTTCATTTTCTGATATGATGTCTTGCAAGATCAAGATATCATCATTTCAATTCTGTTGCAATTATGTTACTGTTATCATGCTTGAATATTGAATCATCATTTCTAAGAAAAGTTTGAAATAATTAGAACTGTAATGATCAAGTTTACTAAATAAATAAATAAAGTCTATAAAAGTAATATGACAATGTGATATTCTAAGCAAACACAGAATGAATATATATTATGATAAAGCTAATTATTAAGAAGTTCTTGATAACTTGAGAGAATTGATCGACTATAAAGAGTTTGTCAAGCATTGTCAAGTTGAACATGACATAACTCATGATATATTAAGTTGAAGATATGACGTGATTTAAATGATGTCTTGACAGAGTCACAGAGTCTCAGAGCTAACTCAGATCTGATTTTCAACTCAGTCTTTGACTTTAATCTCTAATCTAACTTCTATGTATTAATTCATCATGACAGCTTTTTAATGAAGAAAACTATGAAAGTTTTTTGAGTAATTGACTTTTGATTCTGATTCTTTTTCTTTTTTTCTTCATTAAATGCATGCAGTCTATGACTATGACATTGTTTAGACGCTGTATGTATGCTATGTTACATGTAATCTGATCAAAGTTGCTGCTTTATATCTTTTCATTGATCAATCACATCAATAGTTTGCATATACAAATGCTTTCGCTCAAATTCTTGTAATCATACTTTCGTTTTTCTTCATCTTTTTGCACTTTTTGCATTCTATTCTTTCATTTTTAATAGTCATTTTCTCGTTGCAATTCAAGTATTTTTCAAATACTTTAGTGTTGCAATTCTTTTAATCTTGATAATAAACAATGTCAATATGATGTTTGTGTTTTTGAGCTGAAATTTTCTCTTAAGCTTTCTCTGCTCTGCTTTGTAATGTCTGCAGTTCAGCAGTAAATGCTTCAACGTTTGTCTTGCATTGCATATTTCATAACATTTGTTCGAATTATTCTCTGATAATCGATGCAAATAGCTCTTGAAATAGTCATGTTTCATTTTCAGCTGAATAAAGATTGAAAACATTAGTCTATCGATTTTTCTCAGCTCTTTTAGTGATTTATGACTTAAATTCACATTCAATATGTTCTTTTGATATTGATTTTTCTTTTTGATACTGCTTTTTCAGATCTTTAATCATTGTACTTTCGTTTCTTTGCAAATTTGCTTTTTGACAAAGCTTATGATGATTGCTTTCATGTTGTCGATAACTGATACTTCTTGATTAGCAATTTTGATCAATTGATCTGCTTTTTCATTCTCAATAATGTTCTCGCAACTTGATATTCACTGTATGCAAATTTGACACTGTTTCTGACGTAAATTGATCAAATTTTGTCGTATGTCATCGAATAATCTCACATTGACGTTGCTCTTTGCGTTTAGTCTTTGCAAAGTCATTTGACTGTTCATGTACACTTAAATTTCGCTGTTTTTGAGTGCTTTTTCGCTGCACATTACGATTGCATCGTTAATAGCTTGCAGTTTCGCTTTCGTTATGATGATTTTGTCTGAAACGCTTGTCGCTTTGCTGCATTTAACGAGTTCATGTGTAAATATCACTGTTGTTTCGATTTCTGTTTTGACTTCTGCTATCTTTTTTTGAATTTGCGATGCGTCTGTGTACATCACTATGTTTTTCGCCTTTTTGATAATTCTTTCTAATTTTCTATAGTGTGTATTGATCATATTGCAAGTTTCGCCTTTTGCAAATTCGGTTTGAAGTTTTGCTAAATGCTCGATTTTTTTTTTATTTCTTCAAGTTTTACGTGCTTATGCAGCCTAAAACTATGAAACACGATGCTATCTACCTAAATAGTAGCACTGAAGCGCTGTGTGTATGCTAAATTACATGTAATCTAGTCATAATCGCTGCTGTATATCTTTTCCTTGAGCAGTCAGACCGTTAGAGTGCGCATACGAGCGCGCGACATATCTATATAATCAAGTAATTATATAGACAAATCGAAATTGTGAAAGCTGATCACTTCAACGTGAGCTTTCGAATTTGCTGTTTGATCATCTAGCTGAGCGAGCTAGACAAGCGATCAATGTATTGTGAAAGTTGATCACTTTGACGTGAGCTTTCGTTCGCTGTTTGATCATCTAGTTGAGCAGACTAGATGAGCTTTGATCTATGTAAATGAAAGCTAATCAATTCGACGTAAGCTTTTGAATTTGCTGTTTGATCATCTAGCTGAGCGAGTTAAACAAGCGATCGATGTTTTGCGACGCATGTAAGTCAATCAGAAAATCGAAATCGATTGATTTTCTGCGTCGCACAGATGTGTATGTGCGCAAAAGCTGAGTCGTGTCTTTGCAATGACTGTGTGAATGTCGTATATTAGTTGCAGCGCGTGCGCAAAGACGTTGCTGTCGTTCTGTGTATATGAGCAAAGACTGTGTCGTGTCTTTGCAGTGTATGTGCTTGCGATGCATGTAAATTGATCTGATAAAGCGAAAAATCGATCGATTTACTGCATCACGCAGACGTGTAGATGCACAAAAGCTGAATCGTGCCTTCGCAGTATATGTGTGTATGTCGTATATGAGCTCAACATGTGAATAAAGCGCTGTTACTGCTCTGTGTGTGATTGCGCTGCGTGTAAATCGGCCTGAAAATGCGAAAAATCGATCGATTTACTGCATCACGTCTGTTTGTATGTGCGCAAAAGCTGAGTCGTGCCTTCGCAATACATGTGTATATGTTGTATATGAGCTGCAATGTGTATGCAAAGACGTTGCTGTCATTCTGTGTATGTGCAAGCTTCAACGCGTCGATGATCGCGTTGTCATTGCTTCGTTTTTCGACTGTGTGTAAGCTCAACGCGTGAGTAAAGCGCTGTTACTGCTTTGTCAATGTTGATGAGATTGTTCAGCTCTTCTGACAAGCATAGCTTGCAGAAGGTTCGTAGTCAGCATCTTGTACAGATAAATCTCGTTGTCGATCTAAATGCTCGATTTCTTGTCCTCACGATTTCTTGAAGTGAGAAATTTCGATTTCTTTTATTGAATTCAGTGTTTTTTGCACTTTGTTCAATATTCAATATATCTGCGTGAGTCTGTCTTTGCACTTCTTAGCTTTTCGAGATACATTCGTCTTCGTCTCGTTTCAGTTCAGATATTTCGATGCGTTCAGATCTAGATTCAATTCAATAGAGTATTGAGATGAGTACGTAATAAATGTTCTTTTTCTGATAAAGTGTTTTTTCAATAATTCAACTATTCAAATTGCATAGTTCTTGCACTTTTGATCTAATCATATCTTCATCGACGAAATTTCGACTTCTATTTGCATAGCGTCTATCGATGATGTTCGAAACGCATTCAGAATTTTTCGTAATGCAGCGTTTTGCAGTTTACGAAATTTGACTAAGTAGCTTTTTTGATTATTCCACCATATTTCGGCGTCATAATCGCTAATAGATGTGATGCATGTCAGATATAACTGCTTTTCTGATTTGACATTTAGTCCCTACTCGCTATTCATTAATCTAAACAACGAATGTAGCATTCTTGTGACTGTCGCGATTTTTGTTTGCACATGAACTTTGAAGTTGAGCTTTCGATTCAGTCAGACTTCTAATCATCGTACGCATGTCTTTGATTTTATGATCGTGTTATTGAGTAGAATAATCATTTGGTTGAGTGTCGTCTTGTGACTTTCAAAGTGTATCAATTCAGATTTTGAGTCATCGAATTGCATTGCGTTTTTCTTTGCTCATGTAAAAGCGATTTTTTCTGCATTTTCCAGCGTTTTTACATTCTTATCAATATTCTTTCTCTTCACGTATAGTGCTACGTCGTCAATGTAGCTGAGCGACTGTAGATTTTCGATCTTTGCGCGAATCTTTGAAAATAAGTATCGAATATAAATTAGAAATAGAATGAGCGAAATAAATGAATCTTGCAATATTTCTGTGATTATTTCCTTTGATTTTTGACGTTCGTCATCAAATGCTAAGTCAATAACTCAGTTTTGTAAGAAGCATTTTACTCAATTGATTAAATTGATCGATATTTTCAATTTAATCAATATTTTGACCAGTTGTTTTAACGCAACATGGTTAAAAGCTTCTTTGACATCTAGAAGTAAACAGATAAGCGTATTTTCTCGACTTTTCGCCATTTGCGCATCATGTACTAGGTTTAGTACTGCGTCTATAGCTGATCTTTGTTTTCTGTCTCTCATTTGATCAAAATTCAGCAGCTTGTTATTAATTTCAACTGTGTAAAACAGTCGTACTGCTATTATTTTTTCTGCTACTTTGTCTAAACAGTTTAGCAGCGTAATGATTCTGTATGTCTTTGAAATTGAATAATTCGACTTGTCTGATTTTTTCAGAATAATTTTCGTGCCTTCATGTCATATCTTCGAATGATAGTCGTTTTTGATTAAATCTGAATACACTAAATTGAAGATTTTCAATATGCTTTTGTACGCTCGCTGTATGATTGCGAATGACATATCGTCTGATTCGAGTGCTTTTCTGAGTGCTGAGAAGTTAATAGCGTGCTTGATTTTCTCTTCGATAACTCTTGATCACTGTATACTTTCGTTCGATAGTACTTCTTCATTGATTTGAATTTTCGAAGATGATGAATACATTGCTTTCAGAAATGCCTCGCACTTTTCATTGAATTCGATTTTCAATTCTTTTTGCAAGTTTTGTATCGAAAATAGCTTTTCGATTAAACATAATTTAGTGAACTTGTATGTCTGAAACACTTCTTTTTCTTCGACGTTGTTCAAAAAATTGATTCAGAATTGGTTTTTGATCAGCTTTATTGCATCATGATACGAATTTTGCATTTGCATCATCTCTGCTCATGCATCGTCATTTCTGCATCTTTTTCAGATTCGCTTTTTTGACGACAGCGTCTTTCGCATTTCGATGAGCTCATTGTTTCACCAGAGTTTTGATTTTGGGCATATTCGCTGTTTAAATACGAATAATTTCACTGTATTCTTGATGCATTCAGTCAAATAAATGACTTTTGCTTCTAAGCTCGTGATTCTTTGCATCTTGACAATCATTTTGTCTTTCGTCTTTTGCAAATGCTCATCAAAGTCTTTTCAGTCAGCTTTTTGCAGATTGTATGACGCGTTCAACGAATTTTCGATCAACTTCATCTTTTTCATAACTATTGTAAATAGAATTACTTCATGATTGAATTCTGTGTCTGCGTTCTCATCTATATGTCAATTCTTGATATGATTACGTGATGCAAATGCTAAATCAAGTATCGAGCTTGACTGATCTGAATAGCTGTGATATGTGTCTATATCAAAAGTGTTAATCAGATTGCACTTATGTAAATTTACTCAATTTATTAATGCTTTCGTTCTAATAAAGTTTGAAATTTTTGCGTTTCATCAGCTATGATGTGCATTAAAGTCTTCGACGATAATCACTTTTTGCTCAGAATTTAGCATAACTTTTGCTAATTCTCGCTCAATCATGTATAATTGCTCGTCATCTGCGTTTTGTGACTTTTCGTTGTAAATATTGAACAATAAAATTTCTCTCTGAATTTTATTGTTCGCTATTGATATCGCTTGTATATCTTCGCTATTGACTATGTCTGATCTTGATGTGCATGTAAATTTCTTTGCGTTTTTCGCAACAAATATCAGTACTCTGACATGAGTATTCTGAACATTTGATTTGATGCAGATAAATGACGAATGCGAAATTGTTATATTTTCATCTTTTATTCATGATTCTTGTAGTATAACAATGTCTGTCTTGTTTTTCGCAAATTTCATGCATGCGTGCATAATTTGCGTTGATCTTGCGCAATTGTGCTGTAGAATTCGAATATTCGACGTGTTTGCAAAGCTTTCGTCATTTGCGTTGTTTTGTGACATTTCGACTGCAATACTCATTACAATTTCGTGACTAGATGATCTTTTTGTGAGCTAATAGACTGAGCTGCCTGATATGTTTTGCACATTACGCTATTTGCGAAGTGCGCATTTTGACAGTTGCAGCAATTAGAAATCATGTGATTGCATGATTGCTTGTCTTTGCATGTAGATAGTTAACATTTATGCTTTCAGATCTGATGATTTCGCTCGCAGTACAAGCATCTTGATGATCTGTTACATTTGTTTTGTAAATGTTCAAAGATTTGACATTTTTGACATTGATTATTTGATCGATAATTTCTATATTCAACTGTTTGATATGTTGATTTCGCAGCTAAAAGTTGTTTTTTCAAATATCTTTGTGCTTCTGTCTCGATTTTGAAAGCTAAAATCGTCAATGCATGTTTATTTCATGATCGATTTTCGCTTTTAGATAATCATAAAAAATTGATTATTAGTTTCAATTCAAGATTGAAGAACTTTAATTCAGTTTTTAGATTTTTCATTTCAGTTTTCATGTTGAAGATTTCTATTTTCAGACTGTGTATGATTATTTTGTGTCATTTCTCATCTTTCTTAATGCTTTTAACATCAAAAACATGCTCTCATATTACTCTTTGCGCTAGTAAGATGTCTGCAATGTATTTTTTCAAGATCATTAGAACAATGTTGTTTCTCTTTTACATTTTGACTATCATGATGACTATTAGATCAATTTTCGTCTTTTTCGATGCATTATTCATCAAATTTCGCATTTTCATCATCTTTAAAGTTCAGTTCTCATTTTTGAGATTGACAATGAATCTTCTTTCGTGATACGATATTTCTTGTGATTTTGACGAGAATTTCTTGATAATCAGATTTCATTCATCTGCATTTGCATTCACATTTGCATTTGTATTTGCATTTGTATTTGCATTTGCATTTACGCTTGTGACTTGAGCTGCTTTTTGCACATATGTGAGCTTCTGCGTTGATTTTTGCGAATTTTGCATGACTTGCGTCATTTGCAAACTCTGCGTCTTCTGCAAAATTTGCGAATTCTCTGTCATTTGCTTTACATTGATTCTCTTTTTAATGTTTTCCGCATTTTGTTGAATCAATTGTAGAATGATCTTCAGTTTGTTGTTTGTTTGACTTTGAAGTCAATCAATTTGCTTCTGAATCGAGTTTTCTATGCTTTCATCACATGCTCTTTGAATGTAGATTAAGTTATGATTTATAGTCTTTTTCTGTTCTGATATTGCTTGTCTTAGCTGATTGACTGCAAATTCAATTCTTTCGCGCAGTCTCTTTATCTGCATCTCTTTAAAGATGACATCATAGCACTTGCTCATACTAACTTTTATTCTAGCTTCTTTTTGCAAACTTTTCATTGCTTTTCGCTTTTTCATTTCTTTGAATTTCACAATCACTCATGTTTGCTCTTTTTGCTGCGAATTTGCATTTCGCAAATTGATTGTATTCTTGTCATTATGCACATTTGCATGTGAATTTAGCATCAATGCATCAAGTGAACTAAACATGTATTGTGTTTTTCTATTTGCTGATGTGAGCAATTTTTGTTGATTGCAAAATAAATCGACAATGTCGTTCTGCAGTTGTTTACTTGTTGATGAACTAATGCTAAGTTCATGTCATAAATCTATTTTTATTTCTAACATTGATTTTTTAATTTCTATCGTTGATGTTTTGAATTCTGACTCTGAGCTATTGCTTCTGCTGAGTTTCACATTATCATTCGTGAAACGAGATAAGAACGAGCGCATAAAGTGATTCTTTATATTTCTTTTCATAAAGATTTTTTCTCGTTTCAAACTTCTGACTTCTAAAAATTCACTTGATCTCACTTAAATATTTCTTTAATCTCTTACTTAAAGCATTTCACGTAGTGTAAGATGATGAGATCTCTTTACATGAAACTGCGTAGTAGAAAATAATAAGATAACATTCTATTGATGATAGAATTAATTGCTAAGAAACAAAAGTGAAAGCTTGCAAAGTTTTCATCTTTTGTCAAGTCATTATTTCTATTCACTCGTTAATTTCTTTGATTTAATCTTGCAAGCTAGTCTTGCAAACATGCATCATTCATAGTCAATAAAATGCATTTTCACAATTGCATTCTCTCTTAAAGACTTGATTTCTGAATCTTTATAACATCATATTGTCTTCTTGTAATTGATAGCATAATCATGACTTCTTCAGTGCTTTAGCATCTGTATAGAAATGTCGTGAGTTAATCATGTTAACAAGCATAAACAGAGCTAGTGCAAGATTGTTGATATTAATTTTTCAGCTTTACTTTCTTTCTTTCTTTCTTTTCTTCTTGTTTCATCTCAGCATACTCTTTCGTGAATACTGTTCTTTCAAACTGACAAAGCATGAAATCTGCTATGCATATCTTGTATAACTCGCAATTCATGATATGAGTTTCTTTCGTTGCGACGTTGTTATGATGCAAGTCAGTTCATGAACTAACATGAATGACATAGCAATATCAACATCATCATTATTATTATCACTATCATGATAAGTAGTAGCATTTACACTCATTGAAATCATGCTAACATGCTTGTAAAGTTTGCTTATTTTCTTGAGATGTACATTCTTCTTTGCATCATCATCGCTGCAACATCTGTTGCATCTGCTTCTTCTACTTTCTTCACATCTGTTATGTTAATGATTAAATTCATGATCTTTGATAGACATATCTATCTTTGCATGTTCAATAAATGCTGATGTATGTTAAATCATTATGATCAAAAGATTTGATGCTGTCACTGCATTCATCATCTGAACGTAGTGATGATTCACACATGTCATGTTCTCATCAAGTGTGCTCGCAAATGTGAGCATTGCTTTGAAGAAAAGCACGATTACATGATGAATTTAGTCTCGCGCTTTCTTCAGCTGATGATGTATCATGCTGCGCGAATGATGACTCAACATCTCATCACTCACGTTTGAAATTATCTCATTCTTCATCTTTGACAATGAAAGAGCGAGTAGTTTTCTCTCTCAGCATGTGAGATTGTATTTAACAGTTGAGTAAAGATTTTCATTTCTTTCGTTCTCATCACTTTTTATCATCATCACATCGCTTCATCTTCATCTTGTAAGTATCAACTGAAGCAAGCAATGCATGATGAGATTCGCTGATGAATAAATAACTTTCTTCTTCACTTCAACGTTCTTGCTTGCGATCATTGATTGCTTCTTTTCTTCGTTCTTTCATGATGTTCATCATCTTCTTTTTTAGAAAACATATATTATATAAGATTTTATAATTGTAATTTAATATTAATTTCTTAAACTTATGTCTTTGCGCTTTTAATATTCTTTCAATCATGATTCGAACATGATTTGTCTTTCTTTTTTCTCTTTGACTTTTTTGCAGTCAACTGATGTACTTGTCTTTCTGTCTTGTAGTTCTTAATGATCTTCTTTGCATTGCTAAGATTTTTCATTGATTCTCAGAAGTTTTTGTAGAGAAATGAATCAACTCATTGAACTAAATATTCAATCTTTTCTTTCTTGATTCGCTGATCAAGTATCTTCTTTATCTTTCATTTCTCTTTCTCTTTTATGAGAATAATCTGCAACTTTGAATTCTCATCACGCAAGTGTCAGAATTTTAATAAAGAGACATGAAAGATCAAGTGAATTGCATTATATCTTTCAAATAATTTAAGTTTATACGCTTGCATGTTGATCTTCTTCAATATTCTGAATGATTTCAGTTGTCTGTGATTAATCTTCTTCTTTGATCAAAGTGTATGAATGTTTATACTTTGCAAAAGCACTTTGTCTTTCATTTGAAAACTTGCAGCTTTATGATGAGCATTATAATACTTTGCTTGCTGCTCTGCTACTCATTTTCATAGTTTCATTAAATATTTTCTGATACTTTATAGTCATTTTGCTCACTTCATAGTCAAGAATGTCTTCTTCTTTAAAGTTTTGTTTTCAGATGTTTCTGCAAAGCTCGCAATGTATTTCTTTAGAAGTTCATGTAAAGTTTTTTCAATACTAGCGTGTACGTTGTTATTATATGCAAACATCATCATTGACAAAAGTTCTGATCAGTTGTTCATCTTGTAATTAAAATACACTCACAAATAATGCTCAAGCATTTGATTCTGTCTTTCTGTTTGATCATCGATTTGCGAATGAAACGCAGTGCTTAACTTTCGCTTCGCTTCAAGATGTCAACATAAAGTGATTTGAAAATGATTGATAAACAGTGAGTCTTGATTCAATATAATGCTTCGCATCATTTCATGCTGAGATATGAATTCTCATCATAGCAGATTTGTAAGTCTTTCGATGTTCAAATCTTTGATCGTTAAAATATAAATTACGTGCTTGATCAACTTATTTATCATTATTAATATAGCATCGCTTGTTTTTTCAATGTATGAATTCTTTGCAAAAAACATGTTTATTATGAAATTCATGATCATCATGTAAAATGAATCTACGCTCTCTGAAGATATAGATGTCAGCTTCTCATAGAGTTTATGATGATGCATTTGCATTCACTGACAGTCTAAACAAATGCAAACATATTTCATCATTTTTTTGAGCATTTTCAATCAATAATATTTTCTTCTTATCGCAGTCTTGATACAAGCGCATGCAAAATGATCTGTCTTGAAATCATCATGATTCATACGCAGAATCTCATTTCTTGTAGCAGAGTCATTGAATACATAAACTGCAAGATTACGACGTAGCAGTTCATCATCTTTCATACTTCATTTCAAAAGCTCATTTTTTCTAGATGCAAATCGTTGACATCACTTCTCATTCACAACAAAGATGTTTCTTTGTTGTAACTTCAGTAATCACATAATAATTAATTCACTCATCTTCAAATAAAATCTTTTCAACTTTATAATTTGATGAATCAGAAGTTGAAATGATGCAGTGTTTAAAATTCTGCAAGATTTAACAAGTACTTTCTCATTCAAACATATAACTTAAGTATCTGCAATAACTATGTCATTCAGTTGCATCATCAATGCTGCGAGTTTGATTGCTGTTGAAACTTCTTCATTTTCTAGCAGCTCAGATTGACATTTTTAATTACGAAGTTTGTTTCACAAAGTAAATAGAAAATAATCATTATTATTCTTGCTATCATTCAATTTCATGATGTCGAGTCTTCTTGATGATGCATTCGCAGAATTTAATTTGTCTCTGTGATATTCTATATGAAAGTCAAACGCAGCTAATTTCTCAGTTCAATGCATTTGTTATGCATTGAGCTTCTTCATCATCATAAAGTAACAAAGATTATTATGATCTATTATCACACATATGAATTACTTGCTACTTTGAAGATAGTGTCATCAGTTTTTAAAATCAAGAACTATAGCATATTGCTCTTTGTCATGCATGTTTCATCGTACTTCAACTTCTTTGAACTTATAATTATAGTATACAATGAAATGTCATTGATCAGTCTTACTCTTCTAACTAAGTACATCTTTGACTTCGCGATTGAATGCATCAATCTTCATGCAAAGATTTGCATTTCAATCGTAGTGTTTCAAAATGAAAACATTGACAAAGACTGCTTTCAATCTTTCAAAAGTTTTTCTTACTTTCAACATCATTGCAAAAAGCAAACACATCACTCTCTTCTTTGCATTCTTGATTAAATTTGTTAAAAGCATGATGATTTGAAAGAATTCTTTTATAAATTGTTGATAAAATCTTGTAAATCTTAAGAATATGAAAATGTTCTTTGCAGACTTAAGCTCAGATCAGTTAATGATTACGTTGATATGAAACTGTTTCATCTGAATATTTCTTTGTTTTATCATGAATCTCAGAAAGATAACTTCGCTACGATTGAAAGTGCATTTCAACAGCTTGATATACAGTCAATATTTCAGTAGCACGTGAAGAATCTTACACACATGCTCTCAATGCTGCTCTTTCGTCTCAAAGTATATTAAGATGTCATTCAAATATATCACGCAGAAAATATTTATAAATAATTTAAGCGTGTGATTTACATAGAATTGAAAGATTGCAGAAGCATTTATCAGTTCAAAGAGCATCATCTGATACTCAAACTGATCATAGCATGTATGAAAAGTCGTTTTTCATTCATCGCTCTTGCAAATTCAAATGCAATGATAAACGTTGTAAATATTAATTTTGATAAAGTGTCTTGCATGAGCAAAGCAATTCAGCGTCTCAAACAGTAAAGACAATGAGTAATTGTTCTTTACTGTTATTTCATTGAAATCATGATAGTTCATGCATAAACAAAGACTTTTGTTCAACTTCTTTACAAACAACACAGATACTTTTGCAGAACTACTTGATGAATGAATTCATTTCTTCTTTAGCATGCTGTTTAAATAGTTTCATATCACAGCAAGCTCATCTCATGTCATTTTATAAATAGACTTGATGCAAGACATTTTGCTCTTCATCAGATCAATAAAATGTTTCATCTGATCATGCGTGTTCAAACTATCAGAAAGAATTTTAGAAAACACTTTCTTGAAATCTTGAATAGCAAAGAATATCTTTGATTCTTTCGCTTGAAGCGCATTGCATTTTGCAGTCTGATGATTTTCATTCTGCAATAAGTCATTTGTAGATAGCAGCTGATAAAGCAAAGCTACATAAGTCTCTTTTCTTCTTTTAGCTGCAAGCATTATCAGCTCGACAAATTTCAATGTCTTGCACAGATTAACTCATATTTGCTTTGCACGTTGAGTGCTGTTTTCTTGATATGATCAATGATGCTTACATCAGCGAATATTCAAGTCAATCTTATTTAATCATGAATAATCAAGAATCATATCATATTCTTGCATGTTTACAGCATGAAACTCAATGTTTCAGCTCTTGTGAACTTTCTTGTGATTAATCAACTTGATATTGATCTGATGCATATCATAGCAAAGAATTCAACAATCATCAATCGTCTGAATCTGTTTCAGAGTTGCATGATTCTTTGATAATTTATGCTCTTTTACTCACGATTGCAATATAAAATTTCGCTCGATTTCAGAGTCAATAAGACAGTGAACTTCATGCATTCTTTCAGAAGCATTTGTCAATACTAATATCATCAATGCATGTGATAATCATCTTTTCATAGTTATATTTAATGATTCAATGATGAACATCAGACTTTCTCTTTTTTCATTTCTTCATCATGATTGCAAGTCTCTTGTCTGAATGTGTAATTGAAACACATTAAATTATTAATCTTGTGTCTCATCTTCTTGCATGATTAGCATGTAAGATTGAATGAAGTAACATCTTGCTTGAACTCACTAAACTTGAGTGTCACATCATCTTTAGACTGCATGTTTGAAGCAGAGAACTTCAAATTCTTCATTGCAGCGATAAACTTCATCTTTTCATGCAAGAATCAAGAACTCTTTTGAGACGTTGCATTCTCACTTTGCTGCAAATGTAACTTCGACAATGCATCAATGTTTTGCAAATGCAAGTCAATGTTTATAAAATGCTTTAACAGATCAACATAATTGATAGAGATGTATGAAATGTGAAGAAACTCATTCATGATGATTTCATTAATCTTCATTTGCAAGTACATCATGCAAGTCTCATTGAATATATGATAATTCAAATTTGTGTACAGTCTGATAAAATATTACTTGAAATTCACAACATTTTGATCAACTCGCTGCTTTGCAATCTTGAATCAATGTTCTGTTTAAAAGTTATGAATTTCAAAATTGCTAAGTTTAGCACGCAAGTATTCAATGTAGTACTTTCAATTAAATATCTCATCATGATTATGCATGCTCATCACATGATCTTGTCACTGATTGCAAGACTTCTCTGACAAGTATGATGCAAATCATTGCAGCTTCTCTTCTTTCATGATGAAATCAAATGATGTCGCGACTATGAAGTCTTTGCAATCTTGCAGTCAGAACATCAAGAAGTTGTAGTTCGTGACACTTTACTCTTTAGACTTGCAAGATCAATTAACATGCTTATGTGCATTGCTTCAATAATGATCATTACTATGTTAATGTCGATGATCAGAAATTGATCAAATTTTTTGCTTAAGTTTTGATATGCAAAGTTGCAAGACAAGCAATACATTTTGCATCTTCAGATTCTTTAACTGCTTACATACTTCGCTTATTGATTGTCAAGAAATATGATTTATCTGTTCATTAAATTCTTGTGACTTGAACTTCTCATCTGCATGTTTGAATGCATGATTCTCAGATCTGTTCTGATGAGATGATGAATTCTCAATGTGAGAGAAGTTATCACTTCTTTTGATCATGCAACTTTTAGTGAGTCGCTGCGCATTTGACATTTTTTACTGAGCAGCTTCGTGCGAATGAAACAATTAGAACTGTGAGATGACAAGATCTCTTTACATGAAACTGCATAATAGAAGATAATAAGATAGTACTTTATTGATGATAAAACTAATTGCTAAGAAATGAAAGCAAGAACTTGCAGAGTTTTCATCTTCTATCAAGTCATTATCTCTATTCACTCATTAGTTTCTTTGATCTAATCTCGCGAGCTAGTCTTGCAGACACGCATTGTTCATAGTCGATGAGATGCATTTTCACACATGCTCATTTATATTGAAACATTATGTTCTTGCAGTTATGTTTATTTGAATATGCTTGAATTGCATATTCAACATGCTTAAGATCAAGAAAGATTCTTTCTTGTTGATAGCATAAAAGATACTTATATCTTTCTTTTCTATCTTTCAGCTGTCTATAAGTTGATAATGCACATCATAGATGTTATAGTAATAAACACTCTGATTATTCATTCAGATAAATCTTGAGAGATTAATGTTCAGCAATGATATACTCTGCTCAATGATAAAATGTTGACTAATCATATTCATCTCAGCGTTGATATTCATGTAAATCTTCATTTCTATCTTCTGATTTCTCTGAATTACATGCTCTTTATATATAAAAGTCTTTATTAAGAGAACTTCTTGTTTTTCTCTTGATGATTTGAAGCATTCATTGAAAGCTTGTCTTTTTTTGAAATCTTGAAATGACTTGTATGCAACATTGAATCAATGAATACTCAATTTACATCAGATTCTTTTGATTTATTCTTGATTTATTTATTTTTATAATCAGTAAAGTAATGATTCTTTTGATTATACATATAACACATTATGTTGAACAAATTCTTGCTATAACATGATGAAGCATATGAACTTATTTTTAATGAAGAATCAAATCTAGTTGATTAATGAGATTTTTTTCACTTTGAATGAGTCTTCTTATTGATTTTATCTCAATCATGCAAGTTCTCATCTTGAAATCATTTCAACAACAAGATGTGTTCTTTTTGCAAATTTGTTTTCAATCGAGCAATAAAATCAATTAATGCATTTCATGTAGTAAAGATTGACTGAACATTAGTAATAATCACATACAGCTCAAATTTCAACTTGATGAATAAATGAGCTTGCTTATGCTCATTACTATACAATGAAAGTTGATGTTTCAAAGTGCTCAGATAAATTGCAAACATTTATATCATCTGATCTGAATGTTATGATGTATTTGCATATTGCTGAGTCACATTTATGTCTTGATTCATTAAGTTTTTGATTATGTTCAAAAAAAAGTCAATAAAATTGAATCACATCTGCTGAGTTGCAGACATAGTCTCTTCATGATCAAATCAAAGTTTCTTTGATTCATTTTTAAAATAAATCATGCAGTATAAAATCTTTTTCTCTTTTTTTTTATTTCTTCAAGTTTTACATGCTTATGCAATCTAAGACTATGAAACACGATGCTATTTATCTAGATAGTAACACTGAAGCGCTGTGTATATGCTAAATTACATGTAATCTAGTCAAAGTCGATGCAGTATATCTTCTCATTGAGCAGTCAGATCGTTAAAATGCACATATGAGCGTGTAAACTGTTTATATAATCAAGTGATCATATAAACAACTTGAAATTGTAAAAGCTGATTACTTTGACGTAAACTTTTGAATTTGCATTTGATCATCTGAAGAATAAATGATCTTTGATCTATGTATGTGAAAGCTGATCACTTTAATGTAAGCTTTCAAATTCGCTGTTTGATCATTTAGCTGAGCGAGCTAAACGAGCTTTGATCTATGTATGAAAGTTGATCACTTTGACGTGAGCTTTCGAATTTGCTGTTTGATTATTTAGCTGAGCGAGCTAGACGAATTTTGATCTATGTGCAAAAGCTGATCACTTCAACGTAAGCTTTTGAATTTGCATTTGATCATCTGAAGAGTAGATGATCTTTGATCTATGTATATGAAAGCTGATCACTTTGATGTAAGCTTTTGAATTCACTGTTTGATCATCTAGCTGAGCGAGCTAAACGAACTTTGATCTATGTATGAAAGCTGATCACTTCGACGTAAGCTTTCAAATTTGCTGTTTGATCATTTAACTGAGCGAGCTAAATGAACTTTGATTTATGTATATGAAAGTCAATCACTTTGATGTGAACTTTCGTTCACTGTTTGATCATTTAACTGAATGAGCTAAACGAGCTTTGATCTATGTATGAAAGCTGATCACTTTGACGTGAGCTTTTGAATTCACTGTTTGATCATTTAGCTGAGCGAGCTAGACGAGCTTTGATCTATGTACGAAAGCTGATCACTTCAACGTGAACTTTTAAATTTGCTGTTTGATCATCTAGCTGAGCGAGCTAGATAAGTTTGATCTATGTGCGAAAGCTGATTATCTCAACGTAAGCTTTCAAGTTTGCTGTTTAATCATTTAGCTGAATGAGCTAAACGAGCTTTGATCTATGTATAAAAGTTGATCACTTCGACGTAAGCTTTCGAATTTGCTGTTTGATCATCTTGCTGAGTGAGTTAGATGAACTTTGATCTATATAACTGAAAGCTGATCACTTCAACGTAAGCTTTCATTTGCTGTTTGATCACATGATCATCTAGTCACATAATTTTATTGTTTGTGAGCATCGCGATGCAATGCTCGATTTGTGTATGTGAGCATAATGCGTTGTTACTGCTTTGTTAATGAGATTGTTCAGCTCTTCTGACAAGCATAGCTTGCAGAAAGTTCGTAGTCAGCATCTTGTACAAATAAATCTTGTTGTCAATCAAAATCTTTTTCTCATTTCTTTCAAAATGTTAAAAAATATTTTGAAATGAGATTTTGATATCATGAATTCACTCTTTATGTTTTCTGATGATTTTGTCATGATACTTCTTTAAAAACATTGAAAATCTTCACTTTTGTAAAATAATCTTTTGAAAACTTTATTTCATCTTTATCAACATTATGAAGATGATGTGTAAATTATTCAAGTTCTTCATGAGAACTTGAGTGAAAGTTTAATGACTTCTTTTCATTGTTTCAATGATTTTCAAAGTCTCAATCTTTGATTAAATAACTGTTAGCTTCTGTTTCTTTTGCAGTTTATTACATTGAAGTATTGCTTAAGTCAACTGTTCATTAATATTAAGAGAGAGTTCATCTTCTGCTTCTTCACTTTCTGATTTCATTATATAATATTCATTTTCTGATATAATGTTTTGTAAAATTATAATGTCATTATTGCAATTCTGTTGTGATTGCATTGCTGTTATCATGCTTGAATATTAAATTATTATCTTTAAGAAGAATTTAAAATAATAATAATAATAATAAATTCATACATTCTTGTGACATCGATTAGATTGACTCATAAGAAACTTTATGCTATTTGTATCAAGTGAACAAAA